>Ga0123354_10013955_pt1 | contig 12495 bp, 4 predicted proteins | sample TergutLab28metaG_2_FD_97872 | JGI IMG/M metagenome (GOLD analysis project Ga0123354, IMG submission 97872) | Labiotermes labralis P4 segment gut microbial communities from Petit-Saut dam, French Guiana - Lab288 P4 | ecosystem: Host-associated > Arthropoda: Insects > Digestive system > Gut ... | reverse complement strand
ATATTTCTGCCAGTTTTAATATGTATTTGGTAATCAATAAGTGTGTAACAGCTGTCAAAGTTTCAAACTTCCCTGGCCATTATCTCCGTAACCGTTCAACTTTGGATATAGGTATTTTGGGTTATATCGGTATACTTTAACATAAGGAACACTCTCCCGAAGTCTTGCACATTCATTCTGGGACACCCTGTATGTGCTCACTTGCACCTGATTTTACTGCATATAATTTTCTGTAATTTTATTAATTTTCATTCCTAATAAGTGGCATAGGCATAGATTTGAAGGGAAATGTTCGTGTGTTTCGTATTGCATGTTTTATATAGGGCGTTTCTTTTACTGCTTGACCGATAATCGACGTCCCGACGCTCTAGTGAGTTTTTATTCTACTTTCCGAAGGTTATTTACACTGAGATCATTTGTCTAGCTTCCGTCATCGAACGATAAACGTCCTCGAGACGCGGCGTATGACGCATTGCTGATCTGTGGCTGGCAGGGTATCGGGTGCAGGGTTGGGCCGGCGCTTGTAGGTCAAACAAAAAAAAAATCCCATATAATGGGTATTTTGTTTTGGTGCATACTTTACCCACTTTGTGTGGGGGGGACTGACCTGTGTACGTCGCCACTGTCTGTAAGTAACAATGGAATGTGCTGTACAGACCTTGCGCTATTCAATAGCATTACGTAAGTAGAGTGTTGATAGATGAAAAGAGCGGTTTAATGGGTTGTTGCCTGCAGCTGATTGAGGGGGCAGGTTACTCTGAAATATCGGCATACACTTATCTGGCTGTACCTTGCAATAACCCAGAAGGTTGGACCTTCGTATTCAGAGAAGTGGCAACGTGCCCTGTCTGGAGCAACACATCACAGTCAAATTACCGACACATACAAATATTACAGTCCAAATGCCTAAGGGTAATCGGCGACTACGCCAGACGAACCCCCATATACTACCTTCACTCCACACTCTCACTTGAGTACATTCATACTTTCATCTACCGGCTGACGGAAAAATTTTTTCAGCAGTGTACCACACACTGCAACCCTCTTATTTCCCAAATAGGAAATTACTCCGTACTCGACCTCCTCGCACAGTACAGAAAATACACACACAAACGAACAAAACACCTATTGTAGATTTTACCTAACATCCGCACTGGTTTTTACATTGTATTTCTTTTTCACTGCTGTAACCTTTATGTATCACACCACACCCACATGAAAATCGTTAAAAAATACTGTTGTAAATTGGTTATCGGAACAATTTGTATACCCTACATGTACTTGTAGGAACTTCAAATGCAATAAATCAAATAAAAAAAAAAGTGGCAACGTCATGTACCACACTGTACTATGTGGGTTATTTTACGAAATATAAAAAAGAAAAACAAGTTTAAGAGTTGTGAGTTATGATGTGTATAATACACTTTGTTTCGCCTTGGAGCTGAATAGAGTAAGGATTACTGGACATCTACGACATAGCCTACGTTTAGACCTGCCCTGTGCTGCATCTAAAACTAAGCCGTGGGCAAACTAGCAAACAAACACCATTCGTACACTCGGCCATCACAATGTATAAAGGCTGTATATAACTATTGCCTTAATTCTTGAACACGCTTGTTTTGGGTCATCATCGACAAACATCCCCAGGGAGGAAAAAATGTGATGAAAATATAATACTGAATTATTTTTTAAATCAGTGCATGGATAGTTTTGCTATTGATAAGCGCATTCAACAGCAGTTACATGTTTCTTAAGTGTACTGGAATGTGAAAGAGTCATGTCACCGTATTGACATGTCAGTGATCGGGAGGAATTTACATGCAATTTCAGGCTTTAAACCGAAAGGAGAGTCGGCAGTAACAGTGACGAAGCCACGAGGGGGGTTTAGAACATCAGAGACCTCTGCTACACGGAGACAAGAAGTCCCTGCTCACAACAGTGCTTTTAATAACAGAGTGCAGAGAGCAAGAGAGGGGCACAAAATGTGCAGCTTGTAACGATGTTATAGACAGTATAATTAACGGAAAACTGAAAAATTCCAATTTGGAGACGTTCCTTATACTGCGAAGAGGAAACCAGTATGTGTGATTTCAGGCTTCCACCGCGAAGTAGAAGAGAATTGCGCTCTTCTGGGTTATTACGTATCAAGCAGTGGTAATTTCTTGCCGACGTTTCGGAACAAACTATCGGTCCCATATTCTTGGGACCGAGAGTTTTTTCCGAATCGTCGGTAAGTAATTAGCACTACTTGCTGCATAATAACCTAGAGTAACGCATTTCTCAGGGAATCAGTATTTTTCTCTAGATTTGTAGTCGGGAGGTGCCGGCTTCCAATATCGGCCGAGATTTACAGGGGGTTTTCGTTATTTTCTTCACTCCTGCAAGGCAGCTGGCGGATATTGCTTCGATTGGGACTTGGCCTCTTCCTTCCACATTTCGTTCCAATTTATCACTTACGAAACCGTCCATCGTTCGAAACTATATAGGCGTCGATGCTAATAGCATCGTTAAATGATTAATATTAATTGATAAACTAACGTTCCTGTCAACCTACTTGATGTCTCTCAAAAGGCCACAGTATGAATCCCCACCGCCGTTCGAATAACCCACATAAAAGTACGTCCTTTCCAAACGATGGTGATCGCCCATCGGCCCACATGATCTCTCATTTCGCCGTGTCGCTATGAATCATCACAGTCATGTAAATCTCGTATTTCATATGGAAATGCCTGTGACGGAATATCTGCACCGTGCCGTATTATATCCAGTTTTTGTTATGATTAGTCGCTGTATGTTTCAGAGTCCGGTGCCGACTCTTCGGACTGCGAAGAGATCGATCCCGGACAGGTCAGGATACACGACAGCACAGCGAAGACGCCTCACATCCAGCGCATTGGGTGAGTGATTTCCGTATGCATGTAACTGAAGTTTCAGAGCCACAAGTGTTTATATAACGTAAGCACACGATGTGAAACGATCCTCAGCATTCTCCATCCACCTCAACAACTTGTCTTCCGAAGATCTAATATTCCTCTTCTCCGGGCTTCTCATTCTCAGAGTGTAGACGTTTTCCAGGAGATTGTGTACTTATGTATAAATACCTTTTATTTTGCATTGTAATCATTTTGTAACACGAAAAGTTGTCTAAACTACGTAGGTGTATGTGGGGGCGATATTATTAAAATGGATGTTCATGAAATTATTCAGTTTTCGGCTGGTTTGAAAGGTACGGTCACACTGATGTGCTATGAATTCTGAATTTACATGAAAACCAGATTTTCCTGATTATGCGAACATGTATCGACTACACACAGAAGATCCAGTGATGTAAACTTCTTTAATTCTGTTTTCCAAGAAATTTTCTTCTGTTATGCATCCAGAATGCTCTTTACCTTCTGCCCAGTTTTGTGGCAGTTGAATCTAGTCCATAGTGTTCAGAAAACATTTCTGTAAGTCACATTTCAATATTATCCTTGCATTTGGCCACGTCCAGCTCTTCTAAGAGAACTTTTATTTGAAAGGGGTTTGACTGATTCTTTTACGGCATTCACATTTCCCGCTTTGTGTTCTACACGCCCTATCCATCTGATAATTCTTTATTTAATCGCGGTTAACAATAACTTATTGGAGGAATAGTACAAAATGACTCCTTGTTGTAATCTTCTTCATTTATCTTTTATTATATGTCTCTTGCTTCGAAATACTGTCCTCAGTCCTATGTGTTAAAATGCACTGAATAATCCGTAGTTATTTTAATCTTCCTGACGCCAAGGTGCTGCCCCCAGTCATTTGTACTAACAGGCACTGCATACTATATTCTGCTCATTAGTTACTTTGTTAATTTGTAAACCAGTTAATTCGCTAATTTACTAATGCATGGCGCATAAAACCAGCCATAGATACGATTCAGTGAATATCGTGTGAACCAGGGAGTTGCTTTGTCAGTCGTGACTACAGCGATGTTCCTTTTACTGACACAATCACAGTATAGACGTTCTGAGAAATGTGTCGATTGGATCATGTGACCTAAGCGTCAACCTCACGATAGGATAATATAACATGTCTGTTTTCTTTGGCTTCAGGAACGTGACAGATGAAAAGGGGAGGCGTCCTTCTTCAGGAATGATCAAGGTAAGTTTACAACATATCTTGTGCGACAATTCAAGGCATGTGGTTATAGCGCAGAAGAGGAGAAGGTGAGGGGAAGCAGTAGAGTGGTTGGGGCTGTCTCGTCCTGCGTTCCTTATTGAGGGACGAGATGACTTGCTATAGTTGAGCTTCGTAACGCTGTACATGGCTTCGTTCGGCATGGCGTAATGCCCACTTCCGAACGGCCAGGCATCGTAGAAACTCTTTCAAAAATATCTGCTCTGCTTGAAGTACTTCCATACTTTCTGTCACTGTGGACGTTTGTGAAATGGACAGGAGACCCCTGCTGTTGTGTGCTCAGTGTTTCCCCTTGTATGTACACCTGCTTGCCTCTTTACCCCCGGGTAAACAAATGTCTAGAAATCTGGTAACCACTGTACATCTCGCCCGTTTGAAAGTGCAGCATTGCTGTTAGGATACTATATTCTGAACACAAAGCCAAGTGACAGATTTACTTGCTGTACTTTTCGGCGCATCGTTAGACCAAGTGGACTACTCCATCTATGTTATTCTGCACAAAGGAGTAGGAGCGGGAGAACGTGGCACTGTTTTTAGTGCGAAGTCTAGCAAGTAGTTCACGTAGGTGAAGTCACTCCTCTGCTCTGGTGAAGTATCCATACGAGGGATAAATTTCCGGCCGTAATATAGTATAATAACTGCATTTTCACAGGTGTGTTACGAGAATTAAATTGCTGGCCATACAACTTAGCTTACTTCTACCAGAATTTAGCTATCTGTACTTTGTTATAAGAGTGAGTTGGACTGTTTTCCACATGCTGTATAATTATATAACTCTCCGTCCGCTGAAACTCTCTTAGAGCGACCTTAACTCTTGTAGGCCTATATACAATACACGGCTGTACGTTGCACCTCCATTAACTCGACTCACATGTAAGTACCACAGTTATGGATTTCATTTGGCTTTCAGAACAGACATTCCTTTCTTCCTATGACAGACCTACATTTATGACGTAGATGGAGCATGTTTTCGTGGAAGTAATAACTGTTTCTTTGTATATTATGTACATGAAATTTGCACTCTAAAGAATCATTAATATTCTTTCTTATTATACAACTGCTTTATTTAATTAATTCCAAACATGGGACTAGTAGTGCGGATGACGGCTGCACCAAAACTCTATTAATATTTGTTTTCTCACCAATCGTTGTCACATGCAAAGCCCTTAGTATCCTTCTAGTTCCCACTACTTTAACATTCCTAAGCGAACTGTACACTTAATCAATCACAGCGTTCCTCGTTATTTGATACACACATACACACACACACACACACATACACACATATATGTATATATATATATATATATATATATATATATCTGGGGGACCGCGGTAGCACAGTGGTTAAGGTGCTGTGCTACAAATCGGAAGGCCGCTGGTTCGATTCCAGATGATGTCATTGGAAATTTTCATTCACATAATCCTTCCGATCGCACTATGGCCCTGGGATCGACTCAGCCTCTAACAGAAACGAGTACCAGGAGTATTTTCTGGGGGGTTAAAGCGGCCGTTGCGTAAGGCTGACAACCTTACCAGCATCCTGGGGCATTGTCACGTAATCTGGGAACCTTAACTTCATGGAACCCCCTGGGCACCTCGGGCCTGTAATGGTACTGCTTTACTTACACACACACACACACACACACACAGACATTTAATATTTCTTGTATCGTAATATTTCCCTTGTTGTTTTATTTTCGTTTACTTGTAATTGAAGTTCTGAATTCGAGTTTTATGCTAGAACCAGTTACCAACAGTGTTATATGGAATGCGTATTTGATCATTTCCCTGAGGACCGGAGCTGTCATGGGATGTCTCGGAGGTTACAGGCTTTCTGTGTGATAACTGCTTCCGTGCTCGGGGTAGTGTTAAAACAGACACTATATATCTATGATACTTGGGGTGCTAGAATTAAGGAGGATGTAATGTTGCAGGCGTCGGAGAGTTCAAAAATGTTAACAGAATATTAGTTGGGAAAAAGACAAAGATACGACCACGAATACATAGGCGGAGATGGGAGGATAATGTTAAAGTGGGTTTGAAATCAAGCTTGTTGTGAGGACGTAGATTAGATTCATCTGGCTGATGCTGCACAGGGGCTTGTAGTGGGTCCTTGTGAGTGCAACAGTGAAGTTGTAGTTTCTGCAAAAAGCGGGACGTTTCTTAAGCAGTTTACTGAATTTTGGCTTCGTAAAACACACTGCACCACACAATTAATCTTACATGTTCTGGTGTATTAAATTAAGGTGGATAATTTTAGCATAGCCGCATCAGGACCGCAACTATTGGACAAAAAAGTGTACATTTGGACATCCCGTAGGGTGCCTTCCGACTTCCCCCTATCTGCCAGTCGCTAGCCAGCTGTCTGATTGCTGAATAGTGGAGGGGAGCAAGAGAGTACAGTACCCTTTTGGCCATAACTGACCCACGCTAATAGAAATTCTACCAAATATCTTAGATTAAGCTGTTAGGCTTTTTAAACAACTGAACTTCACACTAACGTGTCTTCAGAGGCCTTCGGTTTCTCGGAAACAGTAATGGGACTAATGAATGGTCGCACAGATTTATCTGTGTTCAGGTTTTAAATGACGACGTTTCAGTTACTGAGACGAATATGAAGATTGTATTGGAATGGAAAGTAGGTCAGGACTAGGAAGGAAACGGTTTTGTCTGTTTGCGGACAAGACGTCTATATTCGATTTGGTTTACTGAGAATAAGCACGGACATATGTCAGCGTTGCGAACCGATAATCCGGCCGGGATTCCAAACGGATCTCGCTCGAATATAAGCCCACATTTTTGAACCACTACGCGAAACTGCTTAGTTGGACCCCACTGTTTTACTTTCTCATTTGTTGGCTAAGTCTGTAGGACGTAAACCTCTTGTATTAGTTTAAAATTTCAAACAACTGTTGAAGAGAAATCAGTCTAATTTAAAGCAGTGTTTAGTAAACATTTTGTATTGCAATGCATTTTGGCAAAGAGTCACGTTAGAGAATGGTTTTAAGGTTTCAGTGGCCTTAATGCATTAATTATATTTGATGTTATATAACGTCAAATTTGATTTCAATATGAACATGAGTGATGATCAGATAAGAATTTGGAAGGTGGTTAACGTAGTCCGTTTTGAGTGTACTAACCTCTCGTGTATTGAAAAGACTGAGCGTAAAGAACGAAGAATCTCAGGACACCCAAGATTCGAAATTGCACTTCCCGAATATGTCTGTATCGATACACCTGCATTAACTTGCTTGTTTCCGATAACATTTAGTTTTATATAAGTATTCATTTGAGCTGTTACACAAGCATACAAATATAATAGTTTAAAGACGGAATATGGGGAAAAAATAAGTATGCCTCTGGATTCCATCCATGGACCACCTGTTGCCAACCAAATATTACGTAAAAGACTGTTGTGCTCCTTAGCAAGTTACACATGCTGCTAGCTAATTTACCAGTTTCCTAACTATGTAGGTCATAGAGTCTAAAGAGACCTGTGGAAGAATGAGGAAGGTCACAGATTGTGGCCTACATCAGGACATTGTTTGAATCCTGGCCTGGATGGCTGACAGATCGCAAGAAAACTCACAGTTACTATAGCTGTCCTGTGGTCTGAGGCTCCAACTGGAAATCTCTCGAACTCAGTGCCGCAGATCAAAATACCGAACTCCTACGTAAAGTCAGATTATCTGTATGTTTGTAAACATCACTAGTAAATAACAAATTAATTCCCTAGAGTAAAATGATTCTATAAAATCTGATTGTCCCTCAAGTAGTCAGGGAATGGAAGCCCAAAAATTTATCGTCGTGTTTGTCATTGGTGCTTATTCTGAATCAGAGGCATTCAGGTCACAGCGTTGCTATTAAGATTTATGTCAATGTCATTATCAAGTCGATGCATAGGTCTCTCGCCTGGTCTCTTCCCTTCAGGTTTCGTGATCAAAGTTCTGCGTAAATTTATTAGCTCTTTAGTGCATGATATATATCTGCCAAATATCAGCCTGTTTCTTTTGGTCACCCAAACGATACAGCAGCAAAAGAAATTTTAAGTTTCTTTCGATAATGTACGATACGGAATGTATGTTGTTTGTGACTAAACTGGGTAAGGTCGCCACAGCAATATCGGTCAAAAATTTTAAAAATAATTTTTTTGTATTTTCTCCTATTATTCTCTATTCGTACGTAAGCATAACGCGTGGACGTGCGTACCACATACTGTGTGATTTAAAATAATGATGCAGTTTAAATTGGAATAAACTTTTGTTACGTAGCAAAACGTGTTACAGAACATTAAGATAAAAGTGAAATAAACCCTTATTTTTGGCCAAAATACAATACACATGACACAAAATTGTTTCTTAGTGCAAAATAATCATGTATAGATTTCGGTGAAAGCACGACTGTTGACTAACTGTTCAAACACTCTACGCAATATACATACTAACGCCAGAGAGAATATCACAAGGAACACGTGCAAAACGGAAGGCGGACTACTTTTTCGTGGCCCATTCTGTATTACGAAAATGGTAATACATTATTCAGGAATAAGCATATCTAGCTCATCTCATTGTTCTCAATGAATGCTGCTTAAGATTTAATGTGAGCTTGGCTTAAGATTTTAATTCTGTGTGCGTTTCTTTATTAGCGTCTTTGATTGCTATGGAAGAACTGTCCTCCGTTAGAACTCAAAGTGCTCTGTAATGTCACCTCTTTGTGTACATACAGAACTTGTGTTTGGAGATTATTGTCAACAGAGAATACCTACACTAATTCCTTAGCCACACAGAGCTGCTGGCCTTCTACAAAAGTTTAACTATTCGCACCTCTCAGGAAGTTGTGTTCATGACCTATTAAGTCTTATCTTTGTATCCCAAAGAAAAATAAGGAAACAGTGATGTGCGCATTGTTAATTCCATTCCATAGAAAAAATCATGTGTTCAGACTAGGTGACACACTCTTTGTTCAAATGTTGATATTTAATCTACTTAACTGGTGAAGATATCTCCGGTTTTAAGGAATTGCCTTTTTAACAAATAATAATCCGTCACGGAAACTTTTTCATGCAGTTCAGTCCAGTCCTTCACAATCCGTTTCCCCAAGACCCGTCTTCAGCTTCATATTTCCAGTGAAATTTGTACAACCACGTACAACAGTACATGATATCATAACCCCGAATACCACATTCAAAATCTTCACTTACGTGAAAACCTAAAATATATTTTATTACTCATTGTTTTCTTGTCTAAGTCAGGACAGCCGAAACTGCAGTAGAGAATAGAATCTAGCCGGATGCTCTGGAACATTACCACTACCAGGTTCGGAGTAAGTGACTTTTGTAAAGCTAACGACATAACGCTATGGTTAATTTACCTTGCTGGATTAGATAACTTTAAGCGTATAAGTAACTGAAAAGTACTTTATCAGCTTCAGCACTGCCTTCTTATGATTCTTCGTGTTGTTTATATTTAGTGAAATTGCTGTCCAAATTTCTGTCTGATACGCTGAGTGATGAAGAAAAGTTTTGGTCCCATAGGAGAGGAAATAAAAGTAGAATGGTGATAATTGCACAATGGTGCTTTTACCAGCTAATGATCGCCTAAATTATTAGGGTGATCAACTGCAGGAGAATGATATGGGACTGCGTATCTAACATCACGGAAGCGACGGCAAATGCGTATGAAAATTTGTTCGGAAAATTTTAAGGTTGTTCGAGAGACCTAACTTAAATGTAAACATAAAGTCATAGATTTGAGTATAATATTAAAACGGATTTTAAAGAAATAGAAGGTGGGAATTACGCTGGATCCATGTGTATCGCGTTAAGAGACAGTGGCATGCTGTTGTAATGACGATAAACATAGACGTTTTAAAATCCAACGTTACGCAGGCATAATATTTGCTGTAACATTTAAACGCTCTGCATTTTGCCCACACAGCCTATTTGTTCCTTATATTTCTCACGATCAACACCGACTATTTCCCAAAACAGTATTAACCTGCTTGTTTTTAACGGAGGCAATTTGTTCTCTGTGGGTTAGGAACTGGATTTTACAGTTAATGTAGAATTTGAATGATTTTTGTCTTGCCGAAGGACATATTTTTATATAGTGATTAATATTCCTGATGGATGAAATCCGGAGATCAAGAGGTTAAGCACAAGGCAGAAGCTGTTTCAAACCATTCCAGCTGGTGATAAGTTTTATGGATTGTTAATGCGATAACATATACACGAATATGTTAACATTTCTTCATAGACAGAACGAATTCCTCACTTATGTCAAATATCTGTGTGAGATAAAAGAATGCCTCACATACACTATAAAGATTATGTTCATCGTATTTTTCTCCCTAAAAAACATTTATGTGTTTGATGACGCCTCTCACATCGATTGGCGTTAATAGAACATTCTGTCTATGAATGAGATGCACGCGGTGCCTCCTGTCGCCTCGTTGCTCTGTTATTAATGTCTTGGCAGTCACGAGCTTATGAGGGCTTCACACAACAATGACCCGATAGTAGATCAGGTCACGCACGCTTTCCATGCAGTCCGTAGTCTCACTGATACATTTGGTTCGAACCACATCTGCCCAGTGCAGTTGCTTCTCTCGATGCAATGGTTATTCGTCCACAACGTTTTCAGACATCTCCTTCAGTATATCGCAAAACAAAATTGTTTCATACTCTCAAATCATCTCCAAACACATAATAGTTCTGACCTTTCTCTTCACGACTAATAGGACGGTTCAGCAACCTTAACGTGATGTCCGACTCGTGACACAACACTGAATTTGAATCATCCGCTCTCAGGGCTGTAAAAAAAGCTAATGGATTTGAATAAAAAGCAAATATTTACTCGGAATTAGACGTAGGCCTATATGTGAGCGTGAAGTTAGTAAGACAAGAACCTTTGTGGAGGTTATGGGAGAACAGAAATAGGGACTAAAAGGGGGTTGAAGAGAAGAATAAAGATATTTATTTTAGTCTATAGTGGCATGTGATATTATCAGTATTATTAGTATTACACAACGTACCTTCACAATAAGGGGAGCGCGATAGAACAGCGGTTAAAGTGCTGTGCTACAAATCGGAAGGTCGCTGGTTCGATCCCAGATGGTGTCATTGGAATCTTTCATTGACATAAAATCCTTCCGATCGCATTATGACCATGGGGTCGACTCAGCCTCTAACAGAAATGTGTACCAGGAGCATTTACTGGGGGTAAAGGCGGCCGGTGCGTAAGGCTGACAGCCTTACCACCACCCTGTGCCGTTGTCATTTAATCTGGGAACCTTAACTTCGTGGAATCCTCTGGGCCACTCCAGGCCTGTAACGGGACTGCTTGACCTTCACCTTTACCTTCACAATGAAGGGTAAACGAAGTTAAAATACTCTTCTGTCCCGTGCTCATTCGAAATATGAAAGAACATTGCTTTGTTTGAATGCTCCCAGGCTTCTCCCGCTTCTCCTTCTGGTAAGAGCAGTATTAAGATGAAAATTATTATGGAGCATTGGGGGAATAATATTGAAAGGGGAAACAGAAGTACGCGGAGGAAAACCTATCTCAGTGTCACTTTGTCCACCACAAATCTCACACGGGCTGGTCCGGAATCTAGCGTTTGCCTCCCTGGTGAAAGGCTGGAGATTAACATTAATCTGCATTACTCAGTTTGTTCTGCGCGGTGAACGCTGGATGCTTCCATTACAAAGATAAATCGGTGAATATTGTGTAGGGAAATCATGGTTGTGTATTGTAACGCTATCTTCCCACAACTCGTATGTTCGAAAATTATTTATCACTTGCGGATAATTGCCACGTTGTGTGTACGGTGGTCTTGTTCATTTTTTGTCACTTGTCCTTGTCCTGCTGACTGTTGGCAAATGCGACACCCGTCAAAGGAATCACCAGCGTTTGCTCACTTATCATATGGACGATATTTTTTGCTTTCGCACTACACGTTTATATCCGACAAGCAACAACAAAAAAAAAATGTATGTATGCATGTACGCAATCTGTATCATTCGATACGTCGAGTGACCAAGTACACAAGCAGTGGGAAAGCGATCTCAATGACCAGGCCAAGATCTGGCAAGTGTACGGAGTACGAATATTTGCCAAATATAGCAGTCGTGGGAACAGTACGACAGTTGATTAGTTAGCTTCTTTAGAGTTCACAGTTATTGGCGCATTTGCCAAATATGCCAAGCGTGCAAATGTCGCTTGTACGAATCATACAAAATATGTGCATTCACTACGTGCGCAAAATGCACCGTTTTTAATGTTGTAAACCTGGCGGTGCCTGCATAGCTACTGTGATTTGATGGGT
>Ga0123354_10013954_pt1 | contig 12497 bp, 6 predicted proteins | sample TergutLab28metaG_2_FD_97872 | JGI IMG/M metagenome (GOLD analysis project Ga0123354, IMG submission 97872) | Labiotermes labralis P4 segment gut microbial communities from Petit-Saut dam, French Guiana - Lab288 P4 | ecosystem: Host-associated > Arthropoda: Insects > Digestive system > Gut ... | reverse complement strand
CACACACCACACACACACACCACACACACACACACACCACACACACACACACCACACACACACACACACACCACACACACACACCACACACACACACACATACACACACACCACACACACACACATGTATATATGTGTGTGTGTATAACAGGTAAAGGTAAAGTGTTCCCGTTACAGGCCCGGTGTGGCCCAGAGGGTGGGTAGAGGTATAACTCTACTTTTCCATGACCGCGGCACTAGAAGAGGGTGAGTGGTCGGCAGCACGCCCCGGCCGCACTTTACCCCCGGGAAAGACCCGGTACCCATTGTACAGGAGCCTGGGTGGGCCCCAGGGCCGGTCCGGACGGCCGGAAAATCTCGTCCCCACTGGGATTCGATCCCGGACCTTCCATCCGGTAGTCAGTTGCTATACAGACTGAGCTATCAGGCCCACACACACTCATATATATATAAACACACACACATATACACTCTCTCTCTCTCTCTCTCTATATATATATATATGCATACATACATATGTATATACATGTATATATACATGAATATATATATATATATATATGTAAATAATTATACTGTAAAAATCTGCATGGACCCAGAGAAATTCAGCGGTGTGGGTGCATGTACACGCCGATTTTCTGAAAGATATTTTGATCGCAGACTTCAGTATGTATCGCAGCCTGTCTCGCTGTATCATTAAGTGTGTACAAAATAGCAACAGCTCCATTTCTCAGCGTCTACGGTTCCACACTTTTGTTTTCAATCCGGATGTTGTTCTAAAACTATCGACGCTTAATTTTTAAGAGGTGCCGAGTGATTAATGTTGAATGTTGATGTTTCAGCTTGCAGAAACCACTAAAAAGTGGAACAGTTTCATGACATAGAAATAAACCATTATTTGGATTAAGGTCTTTGACGATATCAGGGCGATGAGTGTCAAAATTACGGCCTTCTGTTAAGTGACATCGTGCATTTTGGTAGACGAAAACAAAACTTTCATAGAAACTGCCTCCTGCATCTTCCGAAAATAATTAATATTTATCAGTTTAGGAATTTTTATCTTCATTCCTTATTAAAACACACATGAAGTGTGTGAATGCGTGTGTGTGTGTTTGTGTGTGTATGTGTTTATGTGTTCGTGTGTGTATGTGTTTGTGTGTGTATGTGTTTATGTGTTCGTGTGTGTATGTGTTTGTGTGTGTATGTTTTTGTGTGTATATGTGTTTGTGTGTGTATGCATGTGTTTGTGTGTGTGTGTGTGTGTGTTTGTGTGTGAACAAGAAATGACATAATATTTAAATGAGTTTCAATAAACTGCTAGCAAATATATAACTTTGTCAGAGACTGAAAATACAAGACTTTCATGACGTTAAATGGGGAAGTGAATTCTGTAAAGGTTTGTAAACGAACGACAACATTATTGACAGATCCATTCACAGTGGCTTATCTCCCTAGCTAAATGTCCATTAAGTGTCTAAAGTGGGCACTCTCATCTTTTCGGAAAAGAAAAGTGCGATTCTGAAGATTTGGTTTGGGTCTCGCTACATTCAACGGAAAACGGCAAGTAGTAGCACACGTGTAGTCCATTTAGAACGAACTGCTCTGTTGCAGTTATTTATGAGTCAAGTCAGGTACACACACTTTTGTACGCAGTAATTACACGGGCAAACAGGCTGGCGAAAGGTACGTAAACATTTGAACAGAGACCTACGTTGCAGGGCGCTCCGTTCTGAACTGTTTAGCGGAATTACTTGTCTGAAACTTTGTGTTGAAATGTCTAAGTCTTCAGGGAAAGGGAGGAGAAGGTAATTTTGTTGCCTTGTTGCTGAAGGTTAGTTCGATGTTTCTATCTTTAGTAAACCAAGACAAGACTTAAAAATGCGTTAACCCTCATCTTGTCTAATGGCAGACAGCTGTTCTGAACTTACGGATTGTGTTACCACAACAGTACTTTGCTTCATCTGCGGTGATTCTGTGGCCTCAGACCAGACTGGAAGACGATCGTAACTTTGGAGGCAGTCGATCGTGCTCTGATCGAAAGTTTCTGAATGTTTCCGCAAGGAAAGATTGAGTACCTATGAAATAAAGTGAAATGTCAATTTGATGCAACTAGGTAATTTTATTGAAGTATTCTTAGCTCGACATGTTTCAGGTACATACGCCCATCATCAGGTATATTGGATGTTGAGTTGCAGCATATGGTTTTCTGCATCACGTTTGTGGATGGGTGGTGGTCTTGAGAGCTGCTGCGTGGATCGTAGGTACGGTGCGGATGGTGCCGTGCGACTGCACAATCCGCACCGTACACACGACCCACGCAGCGGCTCTCAAGACCACCACCCATCCACAAACTCGGTGCAGAAAACCATATACTGCAACTCAACATCTAATGCTCCTGATGATGGGCGTATGTACCCGAAACATGTCGAGCTAAGAATACATCAATAAAATTACCTAGTTGCATCAAATTGGCATTTCATTGTATTTCATTAGGAAGATGCAATTTCAAACAACCCCCATTGAGTAGCTGTGTTTTGCATTAGAAGTTTTTAAACATGGAACGTAATTCCCGATGTTTCTTTAGATACGTGCTTAAAATTTGGAGATAAGACATTAAAGATGTACTTTAAGTAAGACAATGCGACATTTCGTAAATTTAAATTTTAGGTTTGTATGAGCTTAACAGCTAAACTAAACTTGCATGTCGACAGACAGAACTGGCGCGTGTCTTTTAAAATTTCCGACAGCACATCTTCAAGAAACTGGACGCTCTGCGTCGATTCAACAGTGGCACAGAGCGAAGGTAAAAATCTGGAGGTAATACTAAAATAATGTTACTTTAGAGCAGAATTTAGTGACAAATATTCTGACAACTACGTGAGTCAAATCGGAGTTTGGTAGACAACGGGTAGTTTGCTAGATAGACATTAGCTTTGAGGTTTGACATTCCATTGTGTTATGGAAGAATTATTATGTAAATAAATAGTCAAAAACAGATAAGTACATATCATTAAAGTGTCGAAATATATAGCATGAAGCAATATACACTTAGTTGTGTTGAATGCTTGTTGTCATAATAACTAAAGAATAATTTTGTAGATAGAGAATACTTTCCTAGATAAAGGATAATTTGCTAGATAAAAAATATTTTACTAGATGAAGGATAATTTGCTAGTTAAAGGTTAGTTAGCTAGATAAAGGGTAATTTGCTAGTTACAGCTGTGAAAAATTTTCAGTGGTGGAAGCAGCAACAAAGGCCGTTTTATATGTTCATTTTAGAACATATAAAATTTTCGCCCGTATTATTTAATTTCATTTATATTTGTACCTGCTCTCCAATTTTACACATAAAAATACTTTTCCTTTAGTTAGGAGTTTCTGAACGTTAATCGTTTCTGATAAATTTAATTTAATTTAAGAAAAACGGCTTATAAATAACTTATTTATTATTATTATTATTATACATAAATTTTTGATTCTTTGTCACGCAAGCTACTGTAACCTCCAAATTATTGTCTGCCGTAATGTGATGCCGTGTAGCAAGGTCCCACTTATCGGAAAACCTTCTGCCTCCAGCTCACAAATTGTAGATACAGACAGAAGGCTCCATCAGGAATTCTGACACACATTTAGCAAAATACACGGAGTCATTTTCCTCAAGACGGTAATATTACACTTACTACCACAATAACCTCACATGCTATGTTGGATAATATTGATATAATCCATGTTTTAAACGATAATAATAAAATGTTTGTGGTATAATTAAATTATTACACGCGAAGCTCTCATTCTCTGCAGAAGCCGGAGTGCGTAATTTGGTATAGTGTTTAGGCAGGCTAAGTGGAACGAACGAACAATCGGGATTCAGTTTCCGGCAAGGCAATCGAATTTATCTGTAATCAAGATTCTGTAGGCGCCTTCGCAAAACTGGGAAAAGCGTCTTTTCGATTCGTCATAACTGTCTGTCCGTCTTTCCGCATGGATGAACTCCGCTCCTACTGGTTTGATTTTTATAAAATTAATTATTCGAAGATTCTTTGAAAATCTGACGAGAAAATTAAATTTTTATTACATTCTGACATGAATAGAGGATTTTAATAATTTTTAAATTACTCTATACGGTTTCCTGTGGATAGCGTCAATGACGCTGAAATATGTGAGAGCGTTATGTCTGTATTGACATATATGGAAGGTGAAATTGTTGGTTTAATTAATGTGCAATTGAATTCAATCAAAACTGACGAAGTCAATAATGTCAGAATAGAGAACAGAGCACAATCCAAGTCCTAAAATATTGAAAAAATGTGACAGTATATTAAATTATTCTGTTGAATGACACTTGAAAACACTAAGCAAGTTCGGGTTCCAAGTAAGAACCTGGACTGTCAGAAATAGTGTCTCCTACGGCTGAGTGATATTGGTATTTATAATGTCATTCTGGAAACAAGAATCATCCAATAAGTTATGACGTGAACTTATTCCAATTATGTACTGGAAAGCACCACAAAATTAGACCAAAGCACCGATACACTACTGCCACTTGATCACAGCAACTACTGGGTACAGATCATAGCCCACTCTTTAAGATCCAAGCACTTTGTGCGTAGTAATTCTCAGGCTTTATTTTTCGTTACACTGGAGAAATAATTCGATCCAAGTTAGGAGGCTTCACTTTCTCAATGTATGAAATGTTAAGCAAACACTGTATTGTCCTGCACAGATCCCGAGGGCTCCAAGAGTTTGAGGCTCCTGGGATTTCTAGACAATCGGCACACGAAGGTGACAAGGTTGTTAGCCCTCGCACCGGCCACCTTTACCCCCCCCCACTAGGTGTTTCATTTCTCTTAGAGCCGAACGACCCCAGGCCCAGAGTCCGGCCAGAACTTTGAAGTCCATGAAAACACCAATGACCCCATCGGGAATAAAACACGCGTACTTTCGGCTTGTAGCGTAGATCTTTCAGTATGTAGTTCCACACTTTACGACAGAGTGGTAACAATATATACCACCCGGTGTAATAAAAAACTGGACATTTCACACACATAATGTATTGATGTGTGTGGTATAGAGGGACTGCTTCCTTACGTATGGATGAAGTGGATTGTGTTGCCAGAGGAGAACACGCCTGTTTGCTGGGACGGTGGAATTGAGTTTGTCGGCACTTCTCAGACTTCTGTTACCGCGGACAGGCACACTGGGTATCTGCTGCACAAAACACAGCGGGTGTCGAAAAGAGACAGCGGTGCAATACCAAACATTTCCACGAAAAGCTTTCCCACATTTGATTAATATTTATTGTTTTTAGTTTTAATAAAATAAAGACAATAATTATTTAAATTAATAATTCGCTCTCCGGGGAATAAAAATGTCCGGGAATCATCAAATGTACACAACACCTGGCGACAGCTCTTTTGAACATTATTTACAGAAATGTCAGAACTTAGAAGGTTAATTTAGAAAAAAAAAACCTTTTTTATGTACCCTTTTACATGAATAGTACAATTCACGTTAAAGAAGGACCATCAACTCTCTTGTTTTGGAGGCTACTGTTTTGTCGGCTGTGACTCAGTGCAGTTTGTTAAATACGATTCCCATATCTGTAGTACTGTGCTTAAACTTATTTTAAAGCCGAGAGGGATTGAATTAAGAGCAGGCCACAATAGCGGTTCTGTTCTACTGTGTAGATACCGTATCTCGTTGTATCTTACGAAGCTTAAATGGTTGACATTTGTTTGCAGTAGAATCAGTGTTTAATTAAACAATTACAAAACTCCTTGTACAGCGTCAGTACCCTTTCGGTTAAACATCAAACCTTCTGTCCCATACTCAAGTCCACATCGCACATAATATTACGCCCCCTCGGTGTTCAGTACAGCAAATGAAATTAATAATCGGTGATGTACAAATGTTTCATTAATCACAAAATCGTGGGGTCCTCAGATACGCAATCAAAATCTGTAATTGAGGAAATCATTATTCTATGTTTAAAATTCCCGTTAGAAATATTTAAAGCTTTTATTAATTAAGATAAGCTAGAGTACTTCACAGCAATATGTATTTTGGATTAATCAAAAGTATAGTCTTCGCTCGAAGTAAAATAATAACCTCACAGAAGAGACTTCATCGAACGTTGTACTGTGAAACACCTTTATTTAACATTTTTAAGAACCTGTAAGCAAGACGCAACATTGATTTCTCTTCTGCTTTTGAGTTTGTATTTCGTCCTAAAAGCACTATCATGGCCTGAATTTATACCCAGTTCTAGACCCGAATAGAAATATCAAACTTAATTTAGAGCGACATTATTTTACAAACCCTCTTGTTTACATTTCTTGATGCAATCCGCCACGTTGTGTGTACAAATCTGATATCATGTTTACATGGCTGTTGTATTGACATGCAAATATCAGGGTATATTTGATATGAACTGTAATCTGATACTGTACATGTCAACATAACAGCTATACAAATATATTTCAAATTTGTAATCATATATAATGCAGTATTTTGCTTCGGCGTAATCTTCGTCCAACAAATCGACTGAAGAAAACTGACTCATCTGTTGGAGAACAGAAAGCTGAATACGAATTTAAAAAAGGCTAGAGAGACCTTCGCAAAGACGAACTTGATAAATTGTGCTTCTCCACAATCTATCAGGTAGACAAACTCCAGGGAGAACGAGGTGAGCGAACAGCGAAGAAGAAAATGGCAGAACAAGGAGATAGTAGTGAAAAGAGGTGTGGAAGCAACCTAAGAGAAAGATGAAGTGAAACAAAAAAATAGGGTAATGTTTAATTTGTTGTTTTTTTATAGAACACTCAGTAGGACACCTCTGGACGAGTGATCGGTCCGTCGCAAACATCTCTACCTGACAACACACAACAATCAGAAGAGACGGGAATCTATGCACCCTGACGGATTCAAACCGACATGTCCAATCAGACAACGAAAGTTCGCACAGGAACGTCACCGTGCCCTTCCAGCCGTGCTCTTACTAATGTCCAACTTTGCCTCTGCCACCTGCCCCTTGAACACGAGACCTACTTCCTTAGATTGATGAATTATGTGCTCCCTAGACAATGACCATCTTTCCAAGGTCCGACCAGTGTTTCCGTACCTTACTACTTCCTATTCTTTGTCTTACTTTATCACTCTTACTATTTCATTTTACTTTACTCCTACTTAACCACAAATCTGGTAAATTTTACCGATCCTTATGGAGGAAATTACTTCAGAACATAGAGCAGTGCCGTTTGCCGAACGTCAAGTTTCTGAGTGACTACAGTCTCATATCACAGAACGCCCAAAGATTGTGCAACCTCACACCTCATGCCCCTAGGATACTTACAATTCATTTGGTCTTGTGATTTACTGAGGGTGTTTGCCAAAGCACACACCACTAGCTTTATATATATATATATATATATATATATATATATATATATATCTCCTGTAACTTCAGTGGCAGCCGGCAGACTGGTAGATAAGATGATAAGCTAAGATTTCCTTGCAACTATACAAAAGTTTTGCATATTTGGAAACCCTTATGGAGATTAACAGTCGAACAAACACATAATATAGTGGTTCGTTCAGACGCTTGTGCTATGAAGTACCTTAAGGCAAAACATGTATTATTATTATTATGTTGTTGTTGTTACTGCTGTCGTTGTTTGTTGTTGTGGGAGTAGGTCTGCATTCTGTACAGCTGCAGACGAAAATTGGTCCAATTAACCCGCCTTCGATAATGGATGAACGAATATAGAGAACTGTTTTAGTTATTGTAGAGAAGGTACAACGGAAACACAAGGAAAATGCACTGAAATAATATTAATTGCAACCAATGTTCCACCATTTGTGCCATATAAAGGTTACTTCAACATGTTTTGGCTAACATACGTAGCCAACTTTCAGGAATACACAAATGTTCTGTTTAGTTAAAATAAATAAATAGTAAATATATAAACATTGAAATATGTACTGAAAATGTCCTCATTTAAGAGCAAATTCCACAATGACCGCCCTGATATCCCATCCTGAACTTTGAGGTTAGAAGCCAGACTAAGAAACGGTGCAGCCACATAATTGGGAAAGTTTAGTGTAAACTTCATTACAGCACCCCGTTGCAGACGAGCTGTACACATCAGTGAATACAGCGACTAGGGTACGAGGTAGACCGGAGAATCGGAGTTCGGTTATCGGAGTGGGCGAAAATTCTTCTCTTCCATATCGTCTCAGCACCGCGCACAGCCTCCTACCCAATGGATTTAGGCCAAAGAGTGGAAAGAAGACTCATTACAGTCCAGAGGAGCTGACGGTGAAGACATAGCGGAGGTTAAGCTGCACATGAAAACCAAAGAACTTGCCACACTGTAGTGCCGATCTGTCGACTTATACCATAAAGCAGACTCCAGTCTTTCCTCAGCATCCCTAATGGTGATTCATAAGGGACAAGACTGTGAACTCCATATAACCTACGCAGAAATTAAGAAACAAAATGTAAAACAAATATGAAGTGTTTAGAATTGAATGTTGTCGCGAAACTTGGCTCTACGCAGTTTGGTAGAGACGTCTCAATGTTTCAGAGGGAAGTGATAATTCCATATTGAATTTTAGAGATATTATAATTCAAAACTACTTAAATTCGGATGGTTGAAGTAAGTTTGCCCCGCGAGCTAAGCACAAACAAGATTACGAGATGTCATAACGAATGTCATACTGCAACATAGACCACTCTAATCTCCACCGTTCTGGTAACCTTAACTCTCATATATAACTTCTCTGACGTGACATCCCTTCAGACACGCTCCCGTGTTCAGGACCGCAGCTGCAACGTAGACTGGTTGACTGAGCTACGTAGGCAGGCCTCTTAAAACCAAACTTCCCAACCGAGAAGGTCAGACAGACATCAACAGAATATATATAATTGTACAGTCTGACATAACCTTTATTATGAGAGTACAGTTAAAATATAATTTAAAAAACATAACAGCGACATGTTTCGGCTTTTTTCATAAAGCCATCTTCAGGCTGTGACCAAAAAAAAGATGTTTAAAATACAATTAAAAAGTCTCAGAAAATATTAGACTGTAAAATTTTATATGTTCTGTTGATTGCTGAAAACGTCAAGGGGAAGTCTCAAATGAAAATCATAAGCATCATTCATGGACACATCCATACATATGAAAACATAAAAAGGAAAACATACAATTGCAAAGCAAACATTTATTTTAAAATCTCTTATTTTCTGAGACGTTTTAATTGTATATTTTTACCTTTTTAGGTCACAGCCTGAAGATGGCTTTATGAAAAAAGCCGAAACATGTTATTATAGTTTAATTATCTTTCAACTGTACTCACACAATAAAGGTTGTGTCAGACTGTACAATTATATATATTCTGTTGATTATTGACAACACAACGGTGATGTCTCACCTGAAAGACACACACACAGTCAAGTACCTGGTAAGTTTGTGCATTTACCATTTGCCATTTCTGTTTCTGAAGTCTGTCACAATCACTGGTGAAGTGCTGTCAGGCCTGCGAGAGAATTTCTTGTCGAAGTTATCCGCTTTCCACAAAACAGACGTTTCGGAGACTCTCTCGACTCTTTCTTATTACGAAATATTTTACGTAAAGATTTCAGAATTGCAGGTTCCGCCTGCACACACGGTAAGTTAGGGGTGTAAAACGCGAAAGCGAAGTCAAAGTATCAATGATATGTCATGCGTAACCTTGTGTTTTCATGGAGGTTATGAAGTAGAATATTCTTGTCTGCGTTTTTGCACATTACGGTCTTCCACACTGAAGAAGGAGCCAGCCAGGTTCAATGGAACGTTGTAAGAATCTATCATTTTATTCGGTATCATAACCAAGGGGGTAAAAATGTAAATATTATTATGCCTAACATTTCACCCTAGAAGAGGCCACGAATGCCCAGGGGGGGGGAGTAGAGGTATAGCTCTAATTTTTCTTTAACCTCGGCGCTAGGTGGGGGTGTGTGGTCAACGTCACGCCCCGGCCGCTTACACCCGGGAAAGAGACCCGGTACCCTATTGCATAGGAGGCTGTGTGAGCCCCAGGGCCGGTCTGGACGGGTGCGGAAAATCTCGCCCCCACCGGGATTCGATCCCCGGACCGCCCAGCTATAACGACTGAGCTATCCCGGCCCCATGCCTAACATTTGCTTGTAAGAAACATGACTATTGAGCAAAATATTTCAGAATTATTGCGCTGAAAGCAAAGGACTGAGATAGATTAAGATTTACAATGTGCATAATATTTACAGAGATTTAAGTAAGTTATGCTTGCATACACAAACGTACGGTATTTCATTCTATAATAACGTTTACCTGTGGGTTTAAATCTTGTTTAGTGCAGTGGTTAAATAAACATATGTAAGTCAGCTTTGAAACAGAATACACAGACTACCAAACTGTAACAGAAAATGGCTTGGCCGCAGTCACAACCAATCGCGCCATACATAAACATATTTTCAAATCGACGCCAGCCACGCTATGTCCATGACCCTTTACTTCAATTTTAAAGTACGGTGTACCTATGCCTCTCATATTGAGTGAGGATCGCAATTTCTGGTCGGGATATGTGGCATGAGACCGGCATATAAACCGTCCATATCTCAATGTTATTTCGATCAGCAACATAAAAGTTCAGTAACTGTAATTTAAAAGAAGGCATAACGAAGTGCTCTAACGCAATAAAAATAAATTGACTAATACACGTCAGCACAACAAATGTTTATTAGAGTATAGAGGCTACATGTTTCGACCTGTTAACAGGTCATCATCAGGCCTTCAGCAAAGTAAGTCTCAGGTGCTGTTTTAGATATTGGGATCCCAATACTTACATTTGCGGATGTATATAAAATATGGTACTGGATAAAATGTGAAACGTATGATGTCTAGTTGAAACAAGCTAAAACACGAGTAGATATATGACGCTTTGAATAGGTTTTTCACCCTAAGATTGCTCACTGGATATGGTTGTTACTGTACATTCACTCGGTCGGTAGGAGTTGTGTAGTAACAGCCTCTCATGGTAGTCCGTGTTGTCTAAATTATTTCAATTGATGGTCAGGTGTAGCTACTTATATTCATCTTATTTGTAGCGTCGTGTCAAGCTGGTTCTCCACAGTTCATCGGGGAGAACCAGCTTGATATCATACGTTTCACATTTTATCCAGTACCATATTTTATGTACATCCGCAAATGTAAGTATTGGGATCCCAATATCTAAAACAGCACATGAGAATTACTTTGCTGAAGGCCTGATGATAACCTGTTAACAGGTCGATACATGTAGTCTCTATACTCTAATAAACATCTGTTGTGCTGACGTGTATTAGTCAATCTGGTTTTGTTCAGTAACTGTATTTTCCGGTTTCAAGGCGATGGAATGTGGTCATGAGAAGTTCAATATTTTAAATTCTGACTCTTCATCATCCTGTGGTCTGCTTTACGAGATATTCGTGGGCTCCTCCAAAGCAAGTTTTCCACACAGTGCGATCGACTGCTTTCTCTTCCAAGCTCCACTACCCTCTAGTTTCCTTAAGGTCATCCAGTAGCTGCTTACGTCTTCTTCCTCGTCTTCCTCTCACTTGTATCCTTTCTTCTCTCTTTCCTTCAATAACGTGTTTTCCAAAAAGCCAAACTATATCATGAATAAATATAATTTTCTGTTAGAATGCCGTACTTTCTGGACCAGTTTTCTCGTGCAGTGTTTCTATTTTATCAAGTCCATTGCATGGTACATATCACAGGAATTCCAGGAGGCTGCAGTCTTTCTATGGGATGAAGCTGTTGTGTTAGTTGGTATGTTCAAAAAGACACTCTCAGCTAAAACCGTGATATAAACTGAATAACATCTCATGTAGGGTCACATCAAGAATAAATACAGTTATGTCACAAATCTTTCTGTTATCTGCAACAGGAATTAAACTGCATTGTTTTCTGTATAAATAATGCTATAAACCTATACGAAGATCAAGTGAAGCGGTGATTAAGCAAGCATGTCTGTTAACAAGAGCAATGTTAAGTATGACATAATAGTGTAATGTATATTACACATCTGGGTTTTTTCTGTAAAGTTAGATACTGTTTAAATGTTATTATTTCTATGTAACGGAAGCGAATAGTTACTCGCCGTTACCGGGTCAGCAAATACCACTTCGTTCAATACGCTTTGGGAGTATCGAACCCCGGCGGTGATGTGATAGTTCGTTGTACTAGAAAGAATGTTTATTTAGCATCTTGCCCCTATATCATTGAGTAATTAACGATAATTCAACTCTCACTCGAAGTTTGAGCATTTACTGGTTGCTACGTATCTTCGACGCTACATATTGAAAGCAGTATATTGTTAAAGTGATTTTATTGTGTTGGCCATGCTGTACTGTTTATTGTGTTGGCCATGCTGTACTGTTTATTGTGTTGGCCATGCTGTACTGTTTATTGTGTTGGCCATGCTGTACTGTTTAT
>Ga0123354_10013953_pt1 | contig 12497 bp, 3 predicted proteins | sample TergutLab28metaG_2_FD_97872 | JGI IMG/M metagenome (GOLD analysis project Ga0123354, IMG submission 97872) | Labiotermes labralis P4 segment gut microbial communities from Petit-Saut dam, French Guiana - Lab288 P4 | ecosystem: Host-associated > Arthropoda: Insects > Digestive system > Gut ... | reverse complement strand
AATTGTTTTACATTAGAAATGACAAATTGGTTGTCATCGTAAATAGTCGTAAAGTACCAAAAATTAAGAAACTTTTACCATATGAAATGAAATTTCTTGTACCAAATTACAGCTGCCTCCAGAACCCTTGAGTAGGGTGTAGGGGGCTACCGCCCCCAGATTCACGTTCTCTGTCCTCTGTCCTCAACTGAATTTGTTGAATCCCCCCCCCCTCCGAACAAAATTCCTGGATACGCCACTGCACACACACATTTAATCCCATTTCTCGCTCCTTTATTGGCGCTTCATGTTCTTCTCCACTTCTAAAACAACTACGTGATCAGCCCCTATTCCGATGTACGATATATTCTCCCCTCATACTGAACTTCATTTATCCCATTTAGCACCTTTGCTAACATATTCAACTCGCACAGCAATTTGCATTTAGAAAAACAAGCTAGATTCGAACGTCCACAATTCCAAGTATCCGCGTCCGAAGTCTCGAGAATGATGCTGACCCATATCAACCTCTTCCCGACTAGCTGCTTGTTTCTGCACAATTCTCGGCCTAATTAAATTCCTCCCGTTTCCCGGAGACGACAACCCCATGGTCTAAACAACGAGTACCGGATTGCAATCAATGAAACAACCCCTCCAACCCCACGCAGCTTCATTCTCCAGTCCCCATTTCCCTAACTACACCCCCATTTCTTTTCTCTCCAACGTCAATCTCGACTGCAGTACGTTTGGAAACCGTTGTTTTTGTGGAAATAATACAATAAATAGCACTTTGTAGTAGTCGTGAGCTTGATGTACAGAAAAGACCATTGACCTATAACAACGAACAGAAAGCCTGGGCTTTTCAAGAGTTCCAGCTGGTGTATGAAACCAATCTTGATGATGAATTGTGCTTAACTTTCAACAAAAGGCTTAGAAACAATTATATTTTGAGTTCACATTCACTGCTTTTAATTTTTTTTTTCGCATGGACTTTGTTGTGTGTTTTGAAGCCAGCAGTTATTGAAATTCGAGTCAGCTGCATGCGGCTGTAATCAGAGTCCATATTTCAAATTTCGTTTGCATTATTTCCATATTCGTTTATTTTGTTTCTAGGCTTTTGGCAACGTTTATTGATATTTGGTTGTATAATAATTTTCAAGGAATTGGTGATAGAGTCCAAGGCACTATAAAAATTTGCCTCATATGAATATATGGTTAAAACACGGAGGCCCTTGCTAATGCAGTCCATGAAATTGATGCGGAGATGTTATTATGTTTTGGTCAAACTAAATTGCGTCCGTTTTACGCATATAAAACCCTGTTTAACGGATGTATGAAGGTAGGTCATAAAATTTTACAGGGCATGTATTTTCGGTTTTTTTTTTTTTTTTAGAACAGCCCAGATGTAGCATTGATCATGTCGTGAGACGATCTTCCCTGTTCTGTGTTCTACGCGATCACCCTTTGTAACTTTGTTGTCCCGACGCGCTCAGTCTGGTCGGTGACCCTCTTTCGGGAAACTGGTGTGGTTCACCGAATCACATATAGTTTTAATTATTTCTTTTTAGGTGTTGTTTTATTTACTCAATTTATTGTTGATAAAGTAAAAAAAGGTGTGCTGCTTCAAGTTAAACAACTAAATGATATTTTATTAAAATAATACAGTCACTTGTACTCCCTCACTCACACCTCTCGTACGCGACTTACTGGACTGCTAGCGTCCGTTATCAGCTCCTAACGTTTTCCCATTTAAATCTCTCCCCTCTACCTATCACCAACTGTCCTGAATACACGTTGACATTAACCTACAAGGCATTGTCATGAACCGTCCGTAACTGACGCCAGCGGTCCTAAGAAACAACTATACTAAAAATGATCGGCTACACTGTTGATAGAAATCGATGTGTAAGGTTATCAGTCATCGCATCACAGCTCTTTTCGCCCCTCTACCATCTTTAACCTTTTAAAGTTGGATGGTTACCATATACACCAACAGGCTACGCATTAAAGTTTCTCAGTTTTGCCCACACGTGGCATTTACATGTTCTGTATGAGTAATTCTGTCCGTTTTGCCAAAAGATTCTCGTTTTTTCTTACGCGCTCTGATAAATTTCGGCTTGTGAAACTTCGAAGCACCTTTTGCAACCAATTTTGAGTTTTGGTGATATTTCTGGACTATGAGAACAGCTCTCATAACCCATTTTCACCGCGTGTTCCTATTACATGTAATAGTCTTCTTCTTATCTTAGTACGGCTGTACAACTCTTAGTGCAGAGTTTTGTCCTTCCCAACCACTTCCATCTTCCTCTCTCCTGGACAAGGGTCTTCCAATTTGGCACTTTTAACCTCTGTAGATCTTTTTTAACGTCATCCACCCAGCGTATCTCTGGTCTCCCCTTTGGCCTCTTTGAAATGGGTTTCCAGGCGTGTATTGCTTTGACCATTCTTGTATCTTGCATTCTTTCAATATGACCGTACCATCCTAGCCTTTGCGATCTGGCGAAGTTTATTATGTTCTCGTGTTTTATTAGTTTATCCAATTCCTCGTTAGTTTTTATTCTCCAGGATCCATTTTCACAAGTTGGGCCAAATATTTTCCTCAATATTTTCCTTTCAAAAAACATTAGTCTGTTGGTTATTGTTTCTTTTAATATCCATGTTTCACATGCATATGTGACTACTGATCTAATTACTGAGAAGTATAATTTCAGTTTTGCATTTTTTTTATATAAGCTCGCTTTGAAATTTCTTTTTATTTGCAAAGAAGGCTTTATTTCTTAGAGCAATTCTTTCCTTTATTTCCTCTTCTATTTTATTGTCTGTATTTATTATTGACCCAAGATATTTAAATGATCTAACTTGTTCAATTTCTTTGTTTTCAATATTTATGGCTTTTAATTGGTCTTGTCTCCTGGAACATTTCAGGTGTTTTGTTTTATGTACAATTACTGTTAGGCCATATTCCATGTAATAGTGCAACCAATAAAACCTGGTCTCCCTGAACGTGGTCGAAAAGTTCGAAACGTGTACGTGTTGAAAAGTAAATGTACTTGTGATTGAAGTCTATATATATTCTGTGTTGGTTGTATGATGAGGTGCGAGAATAAATATTATAAACGGGCAAGAAACGACTGCTTCCGGAGTCAATACAGGCCAGCGGTGGTCCAATATGCAGTCTGCTTTAGTCGACCTGTACAAGGGTGTATCCTGGCGGGAAATGGAGCAGTTTTCCCGAACCCGGACAAGAACCGTTATTTCCGATAGCCGATAAAAAAGCAATACAAAACGATGCTTACGCAACCAGAGGCTGGACGTTCTCATCCTATCTGCTGTAACTTCCAGCTGCTTGCACCGGCTTACGGAGAATGAATCAGAAATTCCCTACTTTCTTTTTTTGTAACCCGGAGTTTCATTATCCGTTTTAATCTGTTTGGACCTTGAGATTGGTAGTCGTTACTGAGGGTTTTCGTCGTTATTCACCGTTTCGTCACAAAGGTATTGACATTATATATCCTAAATGAGACACAGACCACTTCCTTCCACATCTTGTACAGCTGGGTTACACAATCACGAGCTCCATGTCGCCAGGGCGACTGAATTTTGTAAGATGGCGCCAAATATTTTGTTTGCTCATTATGGGCCTTGCGCCTTGTTATCTTTCTGCCTCCTCGAATTTAGAGGTGGCCTCTGACCTGACCACTGCTTTACGGGTCATTATCTACTAATCCTGCCATGATGTTGGCATTTATTAAACCAAGGATAAACTTATCTGCACTCTTTCCCTTTGGATTTCTGAGAATCCATCATAATGAAGGCCGTACTGGCTTATTCTTATGTTATTTCACTCGGTTAGATAAGGTGCCCACACACACCGCGGCGCCGGGGGCACCAAACTTTAATAATAATAATAATAATAATAATAATAAAATTATGCGACTGGGACTATTTCAAAGTCATTCAGAAAACACGTGAGCAACATACCAGGAAGACATGAAGTCAAGGATCTCCAGAAAACAGCCATATTGGACACTGCACACATACTTCGGAAAGTACTATTGTAAAAGTACAACAGATTCAACACTAAAAGTAACGATATAAGCACCATGAATAGTAAGAACAGAATAGCTGCAACACTGTATTCCCTAGGGACGTAATTTGTCTCAGGAATATAAGTGTAAACACGCTGCATGAAGGAGATGATGATGGTGATGATGATAAAGCCAATCCGTGATAATAAACAAGGAACATGCGTGTTAATAGATGTTGCAATTCCTGGGGACTGAAATGTGATAAAGAAAGAAGCCAAGAAGATTTTGAAATATAAAAGACCACATAACAGAAATTCGGCTCATATGGAATGTGAAAACAAAATTGGTACCGGTAATAACAGGGGCGGCTGGAACCATATCAAAATCACTCACACAATGCCTGAGCAACATACCAGGAAAGCACGAAATTAAGAAACTGCAAAAAATAACAGTATCGTTCACTGCACACATACTGTGGAAAGTGCTAATGTAACGTTGCAAAACATATTTCACGGGCGAAATAACATGACATGTAGAACGAATTGTAAATACAGAACAGCTGCGACACTTTATACCCTAGAAACATGGTTTGGTTCAGGCATATAATTGTAAATACCCTGCATAAAGGTGATAACAGGGATGATGATGATGATGATAATAATAATAATTCTGTAATCTGCCATACGTAGGTCCCATAACCTCTTCCAAAACTAGTTCTCGACAGAGTGCATCTAGTGTTTCCCTTTTAAATTTCCTATATTCTGTCGTTTCCTGAAAGTCATCAAGCAGCTGCTAACGTCTTATGCTTCGTCTCCCCGCCACTTTTATCTTCCCCTCTATCTTTTTTTCAATTACTGTTTTAGAAGGCAGTTCGTAAGCAAGATTTGACGAATCCAATTCTTTTTATTCATTGTAGTATATTCCTGCCACCGTTGATTCCAGTTAATGCTTCCATTTGCCACACGATCGGTTCTGTATCCTTCTCCACCACCACTTGTGGCATTTTTCGGGCTGGATTCCTTTTTTCTGACAAGGCAGTATTCTGGATCCGTTTTATGAGACACAGTTCAGTCGCAGCTTTGTGTTAGTGTAGTGGCATGTTGGAATTTTACAGGGGTTTTCCCCTCCTCCTTTTCCATGAAGAATGAAAAGAACAAAACGTTCGCAGTTTTCATTCTGCTCGTGTATAAGTGCGTGACTACATCAGCATTGCGCACGCTGTTCGTTATGAAACTGTTTTCAGACTCTTATTCCTAAATGAAATTCAGTCCCAAACGGAAATAACATCATGCTGAAAAATTCTCTGGCATTTCAGTCTGTAGGCCTACAGTGACATGGTTTACGCATTTGAATATTTTAAGTGCGCATTAAATTAGGCTGCCCCCCCCCCCTGTCGCCACCCTTTTTCACATGTTTTCACAAACACTTCTGCGTCTGTGGCAGAATTAATTTCTTTTGCCGACTTTCATCGACATAGGAAATACCATTGCCCTTAGAATTGAGAGCTAACTTTCATGAATCTATTGTTTATTATGTATGACAAACAAAGGAAGTATTTTGTCCAGTTTCGTGATGCAGAGTGTTTTATGTTACCTGTTATCGTCCTGTGCGGACCGATTGGTTAGTTTTAACAGAATTCCTTAGCAGTGACTTTGACCAGCACCATTTGTCTGGTTCGTGACGGTGTTTGCTAGGTACAGTAAAATCTCAAGGTCCACCATCGCTAATATCAAAGCCCGTTGTTGGACACCAGCCTGAACCATTTGTGGCAGAATTGTGAATGTATCGGTGGCTGTTCGGAGGCACAGCATGAAGCTGACCGCTTACCTAATCCATTACCGAGGTTCAAAATGCGTGGAGCCGTATGTTCTCTCCCTCATTACTTCATCACATGGTGCTTCAATAAGGACTTCACCTCCCCTATCCAAGCTACATGTGTAGCCCATCGTGTACACTAGAATTCATCACTGTTCTATGTGCAGTTGAGGAGGGTATTTTTAAGTCAAAACACAACTAACTTAAGTTTTTTTATTTATGCTGACCTCATATTTCGGCCCTTACAATGGGCCATCTTCAGGTCACAAGACATATATTTGAGGATACTATACAGTGTGAATCATAAAACAGGATATACGAAACTATAATCTCCTCAGGATTCTACTCAACTCCATGACTTGGAACGTAGATGGATCTATTTAACTAGGAATGTTCCACATATGCCACAAGAACTAAACTTAAACGCCATCTAATTATTTATATCATAATCATCAAGACAGACGACCCCAGGAATACTGGAGACAATAACTCCACTACTGTATTATCCTTTAATCTAATAAGATCATCACAGCTCGATTCAACAGGTTACTGCCAATCTAAGAACAATTTTTACACACAAAATAAAAATATCTTTGGTGTAACTACAAGCATAACAATTTTTTCCGTTTCCATTATATATTCTAGATTTTAAACTACCAGTGAATAATAATATTATTATGTATATGTTATATTTCCAGATTTTAGACTATTAATGCATACTTTTGGGAAACTGAACAACGACGAAACCTCTTTGAATTATAGTTTCGTATATCCTGTTTTAAGATTCACACTGTATAGTATCCTCAAATATATGTCTTGTGACCTGAAGGTCGCCCATTGTAAGGGCCGAAACATGTCGTCAGCATAAATAAAACACATCATCATAAGTTAGTTACGTTTTGACTAAAAGTGCCCTCCTCAATTGCACCGCCTTCCATTTCCATATCACTTCTGTTAATCACGCTGTACTAACATTCATTTGTCCTTTGTATTATTTTTTACATCGCTTATATTTTCCTGCTGTGGGCCGGGATAACTCAGTCGGCAGAGCGACACGCTACCGGCTGTACGGCCTGAGGATCGAATCCCGGTGGGAGCGAGATTTTCCGCACCACTCCATATCGGCCCTGAGGCCCACCCAGGCTCCTGTACAAAGGGTGCCGGGTCCCTTTGCCGGCGATAAATCAGCAGGGCCATGGCGTTAACCACCAATCCCCATATAGTTCCGATGTTAAAGGAAGAGTAGAGCTATACTTGTACACCCTTACTGGGCGTTCATGACCCGTTCTAGGGCGTACTCTTTCTTATATTTTCCTGTTTACTTACCTGTAGACACCCCCTTTCTTCCACTCTCTCTTAGTCGTCCCCTGCCTACCTACCCATTATAGAAGTAGAGGAATAGTGTTGTGCTTGATCACATACAACGACACACAACACTCGGTAGAACTCCTCTAGACGGGAGATCGGCCCGCCGTCGAGACGTCTACCTGACAACACACAACATTCACAAGAAACGGAGTTCCCTTTCCCTCGACGGGATTTGAACCCGCAATCCCAGCAAGCGAGCGGCCACAGACCTATGCCATAGACCGCTCGGCCGCTGGGATCGGCTTTGTAATCACTCGTGGTTGTGTTATTCTTCCAATAAGCGGCTGCGTTTCACGACAATAAGAGGCTTCTGATAAAAGTTCTTGCTTATGTAGCTTTTAGTGTTTGAAAAGCAAACCGAGAAACTGTTCATGAACGCCCAAACACATTGCTTCAGCCAGAGATATCATTTGCATAGGCACCTGTTAGCCTTTTGAGAGTATTTCCAACTGACTCATCCCTCACCGTTATAGAGTTACAATTCTTTGTAACGGAAAACACTGCTAGCCACCATTTTGACGACTGGTTAGGGGTTGAAATCTTTTGGGATATTATTCAACTCTATACCCAGAAGCAGCACAATTAAATTTAACTTCTGTTACCATCTCTCTAAATGGGGACCGCGGTAGCACAGTGGTTAAGGTGCTTTGCTACAAATCGGAAGGTCGCTGGTTCGATCCCAGCTGGTGTCAGTGGATTCTTTCATTGACATAAAATCCTTCCGATCGCACTATGGCCCTGGGGTCGACTCAGCCTCTAACAGAAATGAGTACCAGCAGTATTGATTCTAAGGCCACAAGCATGTAACTGATTGATTCTAAACATGAAACTGATTGGTTCTAAGGCTACAAGCATGCAACTGATTGATTCTAAGGCTACAAGCATGTAACCGATTGATTCTGAGGCTACAATCATGTAACTGATTGATTCTAAACATGAAACTGATTGATTCTAAGGCTACAAGCATGTAACTCATTGATTTATTGCAGAGGGTTTTTTAGTCTGAAAACCCCCACAAAAATTGTAGTGATCTTTACCTTTGGAGCCCCGACACAAACCCCCTCCCAACCCCAATGGCCTTATTTTGATGACAGTGATGTGGATATGGCAATGCACGAGATTGAAGGTGCAGTTTGCAGTTGTCTTAGCTAGACTGGAATGTTTACTGTTTACGTTTCGACATACACGCTCAGCCAGGTTTGTTTCGTGTTTAGGATTGTTGTTCATGGTTTCCACATGGCCTGGAATTTGAGTTTCCAGTGTCTGACGTGGGACGCCCTCTTAAGGTCAGTCCATTTGAACACGTCACAAACCACTGAGGCCAATTTAAGCTGGTGATTGTCAGACTGATTGGAACATTGGACCGGAATGTGATTTCTGCCGCTGTGGGGCCGAGTCCGTCAGAGGACCTCAGTGGTATGTAATGAATTCTTATTCCCTGAGTTAATAATGCACTGGGTTTCCAAACATGTGCATTAATTCTTTGTGCGAAGGGCGGTGGGGGGGGGGTTGCAAATGGGTGATTTATGAGCGTGTAAGCTTTATGAAATCTGAGTGTTACGGTGGTGATGTTAAGGTGTGCAACGTAGTTGCCTGTGCCCTGTAGCAGGTGTCGTATCGGTTTACTGAAAGGAATATTACACACACCAAACACAGCATAAGACGTAAAAGCAATCTTTGACAGGTTTCACCATGCGTTCTGTGATATTATTTTATATCAATCGTTGATACGTATGTAGGGTTCATTTGTTGTCCTTACGGCTGTTGCTTGCGCTCGTCAGCTACATTTCCAATAAACTTAGCAACTGATATGCGTGGTCAGCCATATCCCTTCGAGCGCAGTACTTCAGAAATTAATGGGCCTCTAAGCCCTGGCTTTTGTAGGAACATTTTAGTGTTTGCTGTACACAGATTGATTAATAAGAATGCGTCAGAATAAAAGGTTCAATTACAATTATCCGATGATAATTCATTATTTGTCACTGACATTTCGGACAGTGTGTAGGGCGGGATAGCTCAGGCGGTATAGCGACTCGCTACGGGCTGGACGGTACGGGGATCGAACTCCGGTGGAGGGTGAGATTTTCAGCAGCCGTCGAGATGACCCTGGGGGCCCACCCACCCTCCTGTACAATGGGTACCCGATCTCTTTCCCGGGGGAAAAGTGGCCGGTGCTTGGCATTGACCGCCCGACCCTGTTTAGCGCCGGGGTTAAAGAAAGAGTAGAACTATACCTCTACTTCCCGTCTGTGCCTTCATGGTCTGTTCTAGGGTGAACTGTGACCGTTCACTGAGGACAGTAGGTTATCGTAGCACATTGGATCCGTATGAGAGATTATGCTTCTGTCTCCTGGTTTCCTTCCTTCCCGTCTTCCGTAAAATGTGCACCAAGTGTTTTGTAGTGATAAGAATAAACACGCTGCTGGTGGCAGTTTGGGACTTGGAATTGAAATGTGTGGTGTCACACGTAGAATATGTGGAAGGTCAGAAAAATTCAGTGTATTTCCTGCAGGGCACCCCTTTCATATGTCCGTTTAGAAGTTAACAAGTAACTGTCTTCGTGTTTGTACCGTGCATCATTGACAATTAAAACACTTTATTATCCAAAAGATGCACAAATATATAATTCGTAGATACAATTAGAATTATTATAAAATATTTGAAGTTTCTCCAACATGTTTCGGATCACAAGGGATCCATCATCAGGGAGCTTTATACATTGCTTGGCCAAAAATTACAGTAATGGTTCTATCATGTCCATTGACATGGACGTAGTCGGTGTTATGGCAGCATATGCCTCTCTAGACTGTGCAGTACACACACAGTGCCTCTCTAGACTGTGCAGTACACACACGGTTCCTCTGTAGACTGTGCAATACACACACAGTGCCACTCTAGACTCTGCAGTACACACAAAGTGCCTCTCTAGACTGTGCAGTACACAATCGAACCACGGGCAAATATGCTGCCATAACACCGACTACGTCCATATCAACGGACACGATAGAACCATTACTGTAATTTTAGCCAAGCACTGTATAGATCTCCCTGATGATGGATCCTTGTGACCCGAAACACGTTGGAGCAATTTAAAATATTTTATAATAATTCTAATTGTATCTACGAATTACATGTTTGTGCATTTGATGTGTATTGGACCGTGCATCATCTTGATAACTGAAGAGTAAAATCCAACTAGATGCCACTTATTACTTTATTGTGTTTATTTAGGCTCAACATGTTTCGGGCACCATTATGCCCATCATCAGGAGCTCACGACGATAGCGTTGGTTAACACATAGGCCGTCTGGTTCTCGAGTTGGTGCTGGTTGGAAGTTAGGTGCAGGCAGGATGGATGAGTGTCCGGACACTCATCCATCCTGCTGGATTTTCGCGGTACGCATGATTGTACATATGGCCATTGAAAATGGGCATTACAGCCTCTGTATTTATTTCAAGTCTTCAGTTTCGTTGCCCAAATACAGCGCTTCACTACATGCTGTTCCACTCAGCCCTCGAGCGAAATGCGTCACTCAAAAGCCTGCAGTTCTGCAATTGTCCCAGTGTAATTGAATACGGCAATACTGATGAATATGGGACGCAATGAATAAGGTGGTTGTGTCATTTTGTGTTACGAAATTGTAGCGTCGAAATATGATCCGCAGATTTACAGATTAAAATGGCGATTTTTTTGTGCCATTGTTTTTGGGATATTTTATTTTTGTACCTGTAATTCAACAATGGGAATGTTTAAACATAAAACTAATTCATTGTATCCGTTTTTTTGTATGTGGGCAAAACATGATCTGTCAGCCGAAAGGAGAAATATCTATTATGAGAGCCATTTTAAGAAGAATAAACTCGAGGGAGAGGAAATAAATGCAAAGAATCTGGAGACTGAAGAATAAAATCCAACTAGATGCCACTTATTAGTTTATTATGCTTATGTTAGGCTCAACATGTTTCGGGCGCCATTATGCCCATCATCTGGAGCTCACGACGATAGCGTTTGTTACCACATAGGCCGTCTGGTTCTCGAGTTGCTGCTGGTTGGAAGTTACGTGCAGGCAGACTGTAACGTGTTACAGCCTTCGGTCCGGACACTCATCCATCCTGCCTGCACTTAACTTCCAATCAGCAGTAACTCGAGAACCAGACGGCCTATGTGGTAACCAACGCTATCGTCGTGAGCTCCTGATGATAGGCATAATGATGCCCGAAACATGTTGAGCCTAACATAAGCATAATAAAGTAATAAGTGGCATCTAGTTGGATTTTATACTTCAGTTATCAAGATGATGCACGGTCCAATATACATCAGATCTGGAGACATTTGTCAAAGGAGACTTAGTATTTTCTCCTGTTCACGGCATATTATGTTATATTATTAGATCAGTGTAAATGAAATAGGCAGGACATATAACATGCATTGGAGATAAGAAAAATTCTTAGCATTGAACCAGCTGTGATTTTTGACACGATAATTAACTTTTGGGTTTCATAACTTACGGGAGAATTTCTTGTTTTCCGAACATCTGAAACCTTTCCAGAAAGGAAGCTGTTTATTCGAAACGGCTTGGATAGGTCTAACCGAACTATCTCTTGCCAGCACTCGATTGATCTGTATATCAATAATCCAAGTTGGATTTTTGATATATAAGGCAAATCTTCCGGAAGAATTACATACTTCACTGACACGCCCAAGAATTGAATACCTCCATGGCGCTGCTAGGCCCATGCGGCCCAGGTTCTGGCGTTTCCCGGGTTTATGAATCCCGCGTGAACACTGATAAAACCCCTCGCAAGAGGAATCGGCGCCTTTGCTAGGGTACCACGTCAAACTGTCTGTTTGTAAATAATACACAAATCTATTAGCCAGCAAGTAAGTTAATGCAGGCAATAAGCGAAAAGAACCCGTAACATTACTGGGATATTGAATTGACTCCTTTATTGGTGGAAGACGCGAGTAATTGTGCTGCAGAATTGTTCCAACTTAAACTCTGCACCATAATTTTAATATAATGTCATAGGAGGCATTCATATCGGACATAACTTAGATAGAATTTTCTTGTAAACTGCTACGAAGTGATTTAATAAGGAAAACGTTATAATATGTAAAATATGTAGTGGGGGTTTGAACCTTCTTTTTCTTCTTCTTCTTCTTCTTCTTCTTCCATTGGCACTACTGCCCACTGTGGGCTTTGGCCTGTCGAACAATGTCCTTCCATTTTTTATCTGCCACCAACTCTCTCCATCTTCTCACTCCCAGCACTTCAAGATCTCTTTCTCTTTGCTCTTTCCATCTTT
>Ga0123354_10013952_pt1 | contig 12498 bp, 4 predicted proteins | sample TergutLab28metaG_2_FD_97872 | JGI IMG/M metagenome (GOLD analysis project Ga0123354, IMG submission 97872) | Labiotermes labralis P4 segment gut microbial communities from Petit-Saut dam, French Guiana - Lab288 P4 | ecosystem: Host-associated > Arthropoda: Insects > Digestive system > Gut ... | reverse complement strand
TATTCGACCCGAAAATTATACTTTATTTTATATTTGAAATCAAGTTAATTCTCACCTTGGTATATAAACACTCAGGTCTTTATTATCTAGAATATAAGGACACCTGTCTGTGTCTAATTTGTGCGATCTAGAAACCTTAACAAAGGGTCACCGTAGCCCTCAGTTTGGTTCCAGCACCACAGAAAGGAAGTAACATAAGATTTACTTACAGACACTCCAAATGCAGTCGGCGTCTTCTTCCAGCTCCTCTACAGTGCGGTTGTTTCTGCCGTGTGGGTCCGTTAATAAAGCACATTGCTCATTAAGCTTTGCGTGTCGAAGCAAATATATTTTAACAGGAACAGCTGACAGGTGCCATAGTACTTTGTTTATTTCGATGTAAGAGTAAGGAAATTGTGGATTAAGATAGACGAATGGGTTTTAGACGCCTTATATCCCACTTGCTGAAAAACATTTGTGTACGGCATTTTTACCTTACCAATTGTTATTTAAATTCGCCTTGTTGTAATTTCTGTCTGAATGTGTTTAGTTGCCTCGAAATTCCCACTGCATTTTCGTTGCATTTTTCACTACATGATAATACCCTAAGATTTACAGTTTACAACTCACCCGACTATTCAATTGGTAGATATGTCTTTTTCTCAAGGAATCTAAGTGGTCTAAGTGGCGGGCGGGATAATATTAAAACTTGTCACTATTGATGTTGTTCATTTCAATTATTGATATTAACATTTACAGATCGCTGCATATGAACGCGCCCTTAAAAATTTATCCATTGTTAGCGTTGGTACGCGAGGACAACTTGTCACTTCCGAGTTACAGAACAGACTTCTTTTTCGTTAAGTTTCCTAAAACGCGCAAGTTTTAAGTTCATCCCTTCTTAAAATTTCTTACTGCACACTTTTGCTCGAATGTTAAATTTCGGTGCTCCCTAATCGGTCTATTTATGTAACATTCTTCCATTGTTGTCGCCGGAGTGAACTCCTTCACGCGTCTCACTAATTTCTTTGGAGTCCAAGCGTGCCTAAAGTTTAAATATTCCCCACACGATTTAAAGAGTCCCAAAAGCTGTCAAGATTTTCAAAGACAGTCTTATTCTTTTCTTTTTCCAACTTTTCTTACCCCATACATTTGATTCTGACAAAGTCGAAATTGTTAGCTTGCTAAACCTGCCATAAAACTCTCTTCCCCTGTAAGCTGTAATACTGACTCTCCAATTTCTCCCCCATCATAAACCAAACCAGCAAATTTTTAAACAGTTCTAACCTAGGCTTTAAATGTACCATTTTGTCTCTTAATAAACGACTTACACCATATATCGGTTATAAACTTCCCCATTGACCTTAGTAATGTCTTTATGGGTGTCGTTTCACTATTGTTTCGAATATCGAGTTGCTCTGTAATACGAAAACGGCATCCCAAATTTGAATAACCGGTGAAAATTAGCGCACTAAAAAGAAAGGAATTTTATGCTTTAGTGGTTTCATGCTTAAACACAGCCTGCAAATAACAATAACTCTGTAGTTATAACTTTTCTAGAAAGCTTTAGCTACGATGTAATCCACATGTAAACACTATGGGATCCCAAAGTGGACAAAGCATCTGGTAACGAAATTGTAGGGGCTTGAAGATGACTAATATCTAGTCGAAACATGTAGCCTTACTCTAGAATAAATATATTGTGCTGACGTCCGTTTCTGTAATACCAATTGATTTTCAAGCACATCGTGATGCCTTTATTCAGAATATTACCTATTGTTGTTGCCTAAAGGCAATAATTGTTTTATATTCGGATTGTGTGTTTTTAGACTTTGTTATATAACAGGCAAAGCGCATGCGCCTTATTATATTTTCACCCTTGGTTTTCCACTCTGTCTTATATTTTTACGTTATTTCATAAACAGCTGGGTCATCGAAACGTAATGAGCATATAATATGACATTGGATTTTCTTTACAAAATTTACTTGACACATTTCATACTTTAAGAAAAACTGACGAGCTCTTTTGATAAATGTACAAAAACCTTTACTAGTAATATTCTATATGCTTGTCTGATTTCAAAGGAACTTGAATATTTTCTACATATTTTCAGGAGTTATTCTAATATTAAATTTCATGACAATTCGTGAAATGGTAACAAATTTTTCGAGTCGTAACGGCAGCAATGATGAAGCAAACACTCGCACTTCGCAATTACGATAAATCTCCTAAATTTACGATATAATTTCTTGATTCTTATTACAGTCCTTTCATAAAATTATTGACATGCACTTTTAATTAGAATACGAGAGTTTCCTTTAAATCGTTACAAATAATAAATAAAAAATCACTCAATTACTCGAATGTACAGTCTGGTATTCTATTTTGAAAGTTCGTTAATGAATCAAAAATAATGCATAAACCAAGCAAAAGTTTAATCAGCTGCTTGTTACAGGAAGTGTGTGAATAAGCTAACAGTCACCTTAATCAAATCAAAATCATTCAGTTTCAGAGTTCCTATGTCGCAGTCACCGCAAACCAACGCTACCTTGGCGATTAGACACAAAAATATAATCAGCAGCCTGTTGGTTTTAATTCCTGTAATTAATGGATTAGTATTAATAAGTAAATTGTTGTGCTCCTTCTTTCGCTTTCGCACAGTGAACACAGTTACAGACCGTTAGGATAAATTCGCGGTTTTACCTCAGCTTTCATTCGTAGTGTTTAATCCATTTTTTACGAAAAAATAAACACTCGAACGCTCCTCTCTGTTACGTTTTAAATACATTACGTGCCTTTGTGGGATTTTGCATTTTGTTTTTGCGAGGTGAAAACGTGTTCTTCATTTTACGTCATTTTAACTGGTGTTTAAAGTTTGTAATTATATGGTGTGTTGTAGAATATTGCGACATGCATCAGTAAACTTGTTTAGTTAAATGACGTAATTGGTATTGTAATTTAACTTGTAGTCTCATTAAATTATGGACCAAAATTTTATTAAATTTTATATTTGAAATCAATTTATTTCTCAGTTTGGCCAGCAAAGACGCAGATATGTTTTATTCATATGTGAACAGGCGTGTCTATTTCTGTGTCTGACCTAGGAAACACAACAAACAGTCCCCATATTCTTCAGTTTGGTTGCAGCACCACAGAAAAAATGTAACATAAAGTTTACTTACAGGCACTCCAATTGCAGTCGGCGTCTTCTTCCAGCTCCTCTACAGTGCTGATGTTTCAGACATTTGGGCCCGTTAATAGAACACATTTCAGGATAAGTTTTACGTGTCGAAGGCAAACATACCTTCACATGAAATACTTGACAGTTGCGATAGTACTTTTTGTTTCATTGTAACTTTAAGGAAGTTGTCTCCTAAGATACGCGTATGTCTTTCAGATGTCTTACGCCCAATGTGCTGAAAAATGTAATTGTAAATACCTTATTTGTAACATGGAAATTATTATTTAATTTCGTCTTGTAACATTTTCTGGCTCCATATTTATAATTGCCTCTTTAGGTGTCTGTAAATTTCCCATGCATTTCCGTTGCAAGGTCACTAAATTTTTTAACATGAGATTTCCAGTTTTGTCTGTAGGGCAAAGAGAATCAGGTGAATTCCCTGATTTATCATTTGTAACTATATTAATTTTATACAAATGTACTTTCTTAACCATGTCAATAGGACACAAGTGTGAAAAGATCCTGCTGTTTTGAGCGTGCTTTTTTAATTCTTATATTTTTATCTATTATTCGGCCGTAATAAAAATCGAAATATTAAAATTTCAAACAAATTATAATGCACATACATTTCATATTTCGTATCGCTGCTAACATAAATATATAACTTGTACCTGCAATCAAACATTTTTTTGGAACCGTCTAATCGTAATAAAATTAACCTACTTCTCGGTAAAAAAGTTTATTCGAACAAATTTCCAACTGCATTGGCTTATGCGACAGCAGGACTTAACATTGAGATATTTGGTAGTATCCAATAATTCCTTGCTGTCACTCATAACATTACACTCCTCTATAGAAAAAACAGTCCGTTTTATCGACACACGATTTTCAGTAATTTTCTTGACTTTCTAAATGTAAGCAGATAATAAGGAACATGCAATTTTTAATCCTCTAATTAATGAAAACAAGTGGAATGAAATTTTTCTCAGTAATTAAACAACTTGATGCACAAATGCACCAGTTCTCTCTCAACCTGTACACAAGACGACCACCTATAGGTGTGATGGTACCAGAGGCTGTATAAATTAATTTTGATCTCCTGACGATGAGAACATTTGCTCGAAACATGTACAGGCATGAAATGAACTTATTTTAAAACAAAAATTTTGTGCATATTGTTGGGTAATTACTGAGACAAATGTACCGAAATGCCCGGACATCAAGACTTCAAAAGTGGTATGAAAATTCTGTTTCAGCGTTCCTTCCCTTCGCACAGTGAGCACAGTAACGTTCAGTTTTGGTACTTCGGCTGTCCTCCACCGCGTCATATTTGCTAATAACGGACAAGGCCTGCACGCCATTTTCAAGTCATTTTTTGCTTTTATTTGCCACATTTCCTTAAAGTGCACAGATAATCTTTCGTGTTATGTTAAGAGCAATTCTACTAAAATCTACTGCTTCGTTTTTCATTTTATATCCAAACGTACTTTAACTATTTTTTTTCGACTAGTGATAAAGTCATTAAACAAACTGCAAGTTGAATAATTTTTCTGATACTGAAAGAAATGTGAGTCAAAATTAGACAAGCTACATGCTGCTCTGTTAATTTCACTTTTACAAGCAGTTCACACATCAATTGGTTGATGGCGATATTCAAATTTAAATACAATTTACTTTAAGACATGCAGCATTACATTAGTTATTTTAAGATACTCTCATCGGTTACTTTATTGTTGCATTTGCTCAGTGTAGAGGGAACGTAAGGCATATTTAATTCATGGATAAGAATATTACTAAAATGAATTTCAAAATATTTTCTTAAATAGAATTAATGTTAAGAAAAAATTATAAGCCTCAAAATGATAGTACTAGATGTCATATATATCCCAATCACAAAAACTCCTATCTGTAACGATTATTTGAAATCATCTTTTTTCAGCACACGTGTCCCCAAAAGTAAGCATGTATTAAGTTCTACACAAAAAATTTTCAAAGCACCTTGAATCACTCATCTGCCTGTTACGTACATTCGCCATATCCCACTTATAAAGTATTTCCTCTAAGTATTATAGAGAAACGAGAGCTGTGGATAAAAGAAATGTTTCTACTCTCGTAATAAATGCGAACTTCATTTCTGCGGTCGTCCACACAATATTCTTATCATTATATGGATTGTGTAAACCGTACAATAAAATAAAAAATGTGTAAAATATTGAATAGTTTTTGGGAAATGTTATTTCATCTGATTTTATTGACCAACTAAAATCTAAATATATTTCATTACACACAAATCTATTACTGCTGTGCAAAATGAGATGTGACATTACCAATCATCACGCTGTTCACGTTACACTGTGACGCTATCTATCAAACACATTACCTACATTTACAACAGTGTTCAAAATTTTGCTCCTTTGTCTTTAATCGACCTAAAAACTGATAATTAACGCTACTCGTAAATGGAAGGTAAAAAATGTGTGATTTAATATCCCTACATTTTTAACAAATAATGTTTGGGTGAGGGATTTCATAATACGTGCTAAATGCATATTTACATGTAAAATGTCCGTTACTGATCTATATATAGGAAAGTTTCATTATTTTGAGAAACGTAATGAAACGCCTGTCTGTTTGGCCTAATTAGAATAATTATAGTCATTGATGAAGCATAATGTGCGTAGAGACAAAAATGAATATCGACGTTTGTGATAGCATGTTATCAACATTTTGATATCCATCCATCTAACCGACTGCCTCTCCAAAACGAAAAACGTATCCGAAATTGTTTGCGGATATTTCGAAAATATCTCTGGAAAATTCGTGTTTTAATAACGTCTTACAACAAATTTCGAAACCGAAATTTTAGCAACTTTATGATTGTCTGTCTGCCCGTCCAATATTGTGTCCGAAAGAAACAACTCGTCTGGCATCAATCTGGTTTTAATGAAGGGTACTTTTCGAAGATTATCCCAAGAATTCTGCAAATATTAAAATATGTCAAAAACTACAGGTTCTTTACATGAAGACCTATGTACATTTATTATAATATATCACACAATTATATTTAGAATATGAATATTTACTGAAGACTAAACTGAACATGACATATGTTCAGTAAAATGTTTCTCCAATGACTGCCTCCTTGACTTCTTCATCGCTTGAAAATCGTTTACACCGAAGTTATTTTTTCACAACTCGGAATAGAAAATAATCCGAGGGAGCTAGGTCTGGACTGTAGGGTGGTTGATTTAGCTGTTGGAACCCACATTGCCGAATGGCAGCTTGAGAATTTGCAGACATGTGCACTGGTACGTTGTCATGAAGGAGCTGCGTGCCTGCTGAGAGCTTTCCTCGCCTTTTCTCTTTGATGGCCTCTCGCAAAGCGGTAATTGTGTTAGCATAGTTCTGTCCAGTTTTGGTATTCTTCTGTGGCATGAATTGTAAAAGCAGAAGTCTTTTCTCATCCCAGAAAACAGTTGCCATGTATTTGCCAGCAAATTTTTCAACCCTAAATTTTAGAGGTGAGGGAAGTCTTGTGCTTCCACTGCATTGACTCCATTTTGAACTCAGGATCTCTGTGATGTACCCAAGTCTCGTCTTCTGTCACCAAACGTTGAAAAAAATGTTCCGGATCCTCAGTGAGCATCTCCAAGTGTCATTCTGAAAAGGACTCAGCATTCTTTGGACCCATTTTGTACTGACCTTGGACATGTCCAGCTTTTCATGAATAATGGTCCAAACTGTTCCTGAGATGACTGTCTCTTCCACTAATCTCGACACCTTCATTCGCCTATCTGCAAAAATCAAACTTTCCAATTTCTGGCACATTTCTTCTGAAGTCGCTTCCACAGGACGCCCAGTGTGAGGGTCATCTTCAATCGACTCTCTTCCCCACTTAAATGGTTTACTTCAAAATTTCACTTTGTAGTAAGAAGGGGCAGACTCCCCATAAACTGCCACCATGCGTTCAAATATCTCCTTTGGCTTCTTACCTTCTTTAGTAAGAAAATTTAACTGATTTTTGCTCCAAATCGAGCAGGTTCTTAGAAACCTCACACACAGGTTCACTTGACTTGCTGACACTCTGACAGTTAGAATCGCACTGAGCTAAGGCTGCATATGTGACACCTCAAGACATGTCCCAACATACACAGAATTGTTTCAATCCGCTCATTGCCTTCTTTCTTACTCAAGTAGATAAAGTATTGAACACCACTCTTAGATCAAAATTTGGATTTCAAGGTTTATTCACATAACACACTCTATAAATTTTCTACTGGGATATTTCGAAATATGTTTATGTACGTTTATATTTAGGCTTTATAGTGGAGGTCCAGATCATGGATCTCCTTAATGGTGCCTTTTTGAGTAGCTGTTCAAGCTGTCTGTGAAATGAAACACTAGGGTAATTTTACTTTGAATTTTCAAGTGTATGTGCATATATTCAAGCATTTATTTTCCTCCAGGTACAGTCGCCAAATTGGATGCCGAAAAGTCTGTGAATTCTGGTTATCGAGAGACTACAGGGTTATTATATTAACGGTTGAAAATGGAAATATTAGTATAGTTAATTACGTTCAACTCCGTTAGAAGAACACATTATTTGAGGGCCTTTCAACTCTGTCCACATAAATTCCAGCTTACATATTATATCGATTTACCGACACAAATTGTACTGAAAAAAAATATTGTGAATCAACTGGAAATAAAACACATCGCTGGCAATTAAGCTGTTTCCCTCAGGAAATTCAAACACCGCCACGTCGCAGTCAAAATTATTTTCAGATTCATAGGTTATGTGCAATAAGATGTACCAACGTTTAAGTATTCAGAAGGTAGAACCGGTTCTATTGAACATGTAATTATGCGGAGGAAGTTGGATCGGTTTCTAACGTGAGCAACTGGTAATGGAGACCTCGTTTTATTCTATATTATGACTACATCAAGAGACACAATGAATATACAACTTAATAATGGGGTGCGTTCACGTAACCTTTGTTGCCGAGTAAAGGCAGTAAGTGTTAAATATTCCGATTTTGTGTTTCTACACTTTGAAATCCAGCACTCAAATATTTATTATATTTTCAAATGTTGTTTGTCTCACTCTAGCTTCCATTATTACTCGATATCATAAACAGAAGTTTTGTCAATAAGAAATGGACACACAATGTGCTTTTTGGTTTCCTTTATGAAGTTTCCTTTCCAACATTTCACATTTTATGTGGAAATAACGAGATATTATGAAAAATGCTTATCGATCATTATGTAAACTAAGTGGAATACTTTTCAGAACGTAAACTTGCTAAACTTTTCTCGGCAGATAGTCGAAATTTCTCAGATATTATCACACATGAAAATTTGTCAAGTATCATTCGAGTCGTTCCACGCGGACGGACAGATATTTTGAAGAAAATATTCGCATTTCACAATTTTGTGTGATCGCTTGAAATACTACTTTAGTTTCCTCTTCTATTGTCACACAATTTGAATGAAACAACTGGCATGAACTTTTAATTAGAACGCGAGGGTTACTTTTCAATTTGTAATCACATAATTATCCATAAATCTTTCAATTACTTGAATGTACAGTCGTATAAATTCTTTCATAGTTCGTTAATAGAATCATAAATAAAATATAACACCAAGGAGCAGTTCTAAAGCTGCTCTTTTACACAAGGCACGTTACAGTAACCATGTCATTTCACTAATACCAGCTTTATACACTTCAAATTTTTCAGTTGAATAATCACAAACTTGCAGTAGCCAGCAACCAACGTTCACTTGGCGATAAAACCCAAAGAGATATCAGCAGCCTGTTGGTTTTAATACTGCTAATATATGAAACAAGTGATACGTATGTTGTGTTTGCTCCTTCTTTCCCTTCGCACATTGAACAGAGTGACGCACAATTATGTTGCATCGGCTGTTCTCCTACAGCTTTTATTCCGTGAAGACAGACTGATTTATAAAAGTTTATTTAAGTCAGCATAATTTTGTTCCCTTCAACTTGTGTCAAATTCCTTGTTCAGTCTTCTGGCTGGACGGAACGTTTCAAGCAAGTCCACAGACACTATCTGGCATTGGATTCAGACCAAATTCCCTTAAATTTCCTACTTCAGTTTTCCTTTGATTACCTAATATTCTTATCGATGTTCTGTTGTGCACTGGTACAGACATTAAGCAACTGCAGGAACAGGAAATCGTCTGATTTGGAAGAAATGTCAGTCAACATCAGACAAGCTGCAAGCTTCTCTTTATGATTTCATCGTAACATGCAGTTCACACATCAAGTGGATATATGGATTTATTTTATGCACACTGTACTCGTATATAAAAATGGTAATTGTCGAATTCGTTTATTCAAAGCGCTGTGTCAATCATTGGATGGGGTGTATAACTGTTTTGACCCGACCGAGTGTAATGTGATATAAGATATTCTGCGTGTTGGTAGGCCAGAAATTTCGCAGACCATCTTTAGATTTGTGTCACGTTTGTAATTGAGTTACAAAACTTTAATAAATGATCGTTTGGTTTCGTCATATCTATCCCTCTCCTAATTTCCCACGCAATTAATAACTTACCTCGGAATTTATGTGAATTTTTCGAGGAATTGATAGTTAATATTTCATTAAAGTTTGATAAGAGCAGAGAGTGCTTTACACTACACCAATTTACATTTTTTGTACATTTCGCTGAAGAGGTTTTATAACAAAAAAATTTGAGACACTTTTATAGGAAGTTTAAGCACTCATTTTTCATTCTAACATTGTTTCCGAAAACGTTCGTTCAGTGTAGTTCTTTAAAGTTTTAATTCTCCTCTTATGGACTGGTTTATATTTTTGTGTTAGCTCTGACGTTGGCAGACTATTATGAAACTCGGTAATCGCACAGTTGAATACCTCCTATATTTCGAAAAATCTGAGAATCTTTTAAGGAGAAAATAAACTCACATTTTTAGTCAAAATGGAATCTAGTGCGGGCATATCGAGTATTGAGTGGCTTTGCCATTCATTGGTTATTCCTTACTTCATAATTAAGTCTATATACACAAACTGAGGATACATAAATTTTAATCCGTTTTTTTCCCAAGGTTCATTATTCCAAAATATCTCAGTGTTACGTAATATGTATGTTCCTTATCTGTTTTGGCATTTGTCATTTTGTTTGTGCGTGGTGCCGCCGTGTGCATTATGTTACGTTATTTGAACTGTTGCTTGACGTTTGGAAATATGTGTTGTAAATTAGAGTATTGCAACATGCGTCAATAAACTTGTTTAGATTTATGACTTACTGCGAAAAATATTGTAACAACTGGTGTCAATGAATTATTCGCCGTAAAGATTTATTATATTTTAGTTCTGAAATCGGGTTAATCTACGCTGTAGGATGAAAACAATCAGAGACGTATTATCTGGAATATAAATAATTAAATTTTTATTTTCCTCTGAAATATTATATTAAATGTATTATTATGCAAAACTGTTATAAATTTCTACGTTCCATGACCCCAAATTTCACGCTTTATAAAAATGTATGTTATTCTGAAAATCTCCTAGTAGGATGTTCACCATCTCATTTGACAAACATAACCAACACTTCACTGTCACTCACAACACTCAGACTGAGAGGTTGACCACAGATTATTGTCTTCGGCATCCGTGTTTATTTAAAACTATAATAAAACGAAAATTATGTGAAGGATGAATGTTTTTGACAAATTTTATTCAGTCCGGCTTACATGTACCGCTGCTCTTGAATGGGAAATGGATTACATTCTACATATTCTGAGGGTGTGTCTGTAGACTTATATACCAGCATTCATCATACATGCTCTGTAAAATATTGCCATGTTTCAGTGTATTGTTCTTCATATTTTTCCATCTTATATCATAAAAGAAAGATTTTGAGATAAGATTTATTGAACATGAAATGTCCTGTGTGATGTCGCTAAAAATTTGTTCTATAAAGTTTCATATTCTAAGAAGAACTCGCCGAGTTATTGTGCTAAAATTACATTTCTTTTTATGTAAAATACCCGTTATGTTTGTAAGTATTTAGTGAAGCATGAAATCCTTTAGACTTTCGGAAAAGTTTGAAAATATAAATTTTTTTAATACCTTAATGTGGGAACCAACGGATAGTCATAACAAACATAACCGTCACTTTTCTGAAAATTGTGAAAGCGCCTAATATATTTCACTTAAAAGTAATCATAAAACAAATAATTCTTTTGACTTGAATTTTAGGTTCAGGGCTTGACGATGTCCTAACTGTTGTAATTAACTTCTAACACGTTGATTAACCCACTAAACTGGTCTGCGAATCTGTCATATGAAAGTGATATTGTGTAGAGCATTAAGTTAGAATTTAAAATTTTGAAAATTCTTCAAGTGAAGGTTGTGAGAAATTGAATGTTATACAAAGATAGTTTTCAAATTTCGGAAGTACCATAATGTGAAAAAATTTATAATAGTGTTCTATTAGTTTGGTTGTTTGTTTTTAAGTAAATATTTGAAAAAGATGGCTGACACCTGAAATTTAACTGGTAAAATTGAGAGTATTTTTTGCCTAAAAAGATATGAACGAGAACATAGAGAAGAGCAGTTTCAGTATCTAAAAACGTGTTAAATTTTCGGGTCCATTGCATCAGTGGGGAGAGTAAACAAGACAAATTTAAGACACAGAAAACTTTATTATAATTCCGTCCACGGTGTCGTCCTTATGGAATTCATGTAAGATAAAGTGAATAAATAAATGTCAATGGTCCGTATTCTGCGCAAATCAATCGCATAGGAGTCTGCAGAATCTGAATCTATTATCTAGCAAGAGTCAACGAGGCTGAAAGAATTAACAGTATATAACAGGGTAATAGTTTAAAATTAATTACAATCAAACGCCTATAGCCTATAGCAACGCCTCATTTAGGGTCCACAGAAGTCTTTACACAGAAACTCCATCTTACAAACGATCACGATTTACCGCCCCAAATTGCAGTGAACTAACCGTCGACGCTGTCAACCCAGCTGATATCATATGCGTGGGCAGTCATTAGGCTGCAGTTTCCAACAGCAACATCACATGTAGTTACAACACTGTCAGATTTGTTGTCAGACACATCGGAGTTGAGCAAGTGCCAGTACCAAGGTTGGTGACCTTCAAAATGTGAGAACAGGATATTTGTGGCACGCTTCTGGGCAATTGAAATTCTAAAGATTTAATTCTTTAAATTTATAATTTGTATTTTTTTTAGATTCGCCAGATATTGGTCCGCGTCTCCCATAGATGTAGCAGCATCGCGAGGATTCGATCAGGTCTTTAGGCTAGCAAATGCTAATGG
>Ga0123354_10013948_pt1 | contig 12500 bp, 5 predicted proteins | sample TergutLab28metaG_2_FD_97872 | JGI IMG/M metagenome (GOLD analysis project Ga0123354, IMG submission 97872) | Labiotermes labralis P4 segment gut microbial communities from Petit-Saut dam, French Guiana - Lab288 P4 | ecosystem: Host-associated > Arthropoda: Insects > Digestive system > Gut ... | reverse complement strand
TATAAAGGTGGCCAAAAAAAAACCCTTAAGGGGGAGGGTTTCCTAGTGAATTTTTTTTCTTTTGCGCTGATTATAAAATACTAAAAAAAGAATTTTGGTGGGGGGGGGGGGGGGAGTGGCTACTAGAAAACTGCAGGTGAGCTTAATTTTGGAGTGTAACGGATAAGTATAGTCCTGTACTTTGTAGGAAGCCGAAGTTGAACGATACGAAACCACTAAACGCACGGCTGGTGATTCTGGTCAGTGGGTCTCGGCTTGAATGTCGTGATCGCTGAGGTACTTGGTTTTGTTCGAAATATTTCTCAGTACGGTGCATATTTCAATAACTATATAATTTCTGGCTATGCAGCGTGATTACCTTTACAGCAGTAAGTTTGTGTTGGAAGCTAATTAGCACCGTGTATGACGAGTTCTCAGAAGTATCGAGGACTGCACGTATGTCTGTGTGGAGATTCCATCTCTCTGCAGTGCGCTCTTTGAGTATTGTCCCTTAGGATACATAGAAAGGTATGGCATAGCCTCCATGTCATACAGACGACGAATCGTTTTTTAACTGAACTTACATTTTTTAACTAATTCACTTCATGTTAATCTAATAACAGCACCAGTTGTTGTGTAAGTGCATGTATGATAGTAATGAAATGACTTGCTGAAAAGGTTTTTTTTTTTTTTAGATTAGTGAAATTTCCTTGTTTCTGTGCAGTAATTTGTAACTTAATGATACTAATCCAATACATTCCGATGAGTGAAATTTTAGTGATTACTCATAGCTAAACTTGAAATGTGGTATAACGTTGAACTTCACTGTCCATGCCTCACTCTTTCTGTCTGTTGGTGTATAACCATTTGAAAATTTATTTGAAGATGACAGCCACGTGGTATCGAATTTGCATTCGACCATAGCAAATACAACAACTGTGCCCTCTCTCTCTCTCTCTCTGTCATCACTTGCGTGCTCTCTGATAGAACAGTAATTTGATACATATTCATATAAGGCAGTCTTGAGACAATGGTTCATTGTTTTAATGGTGGTATAGTCGGTGCGTATTTCGCTGTGTCGAAACCACCTGGCCTCTGCCTGTACCAGTTTAATTATATCATGTTTTGAACGTGTTTACGAAGCAAATATGTACATGGATGCAGACACACGTGTCACCTACTGTACATGCTACTTATGCTTACATACATACATACGCACACAAATACACACACACACACACACATAAATGCCTGCTTTTTTTTTTGTCTTCTCGACGCTTTTAGAATCTGATTACGTAGTGTTGGTGATAACATTTTTAGTTAATGATGAATTATATACCATTCGAAAGGAGTTTTCCGCGTTCTGCTTCAATTATTGAACGGGATTTGCTTAGAGGGACCGATGGAAACGACGACAGCCTTGGGAAAACCACATCTTGGCTCTGATAGAAGTAGGTTAAATTAAGTCCAGAGCGTTTTCGCTCCATCAGCGTACTGATGCTACATATGTATGTATGTATTTGTGTGTGTGTGTGTATGTATATATGCATGTATTATGTGTGTATGTATGTACGTATTACGTATGTATGTATGATCTATGTATGTATGTATGTGTGTATGTATGTAGTTGATTGCAATGTGTTCTTATCGGTGTGAAATTTCTGTTTACGACTGCTTATTCCATAACGTTCTAGACGTGACAACCGTTGAAATATTCTGTGTGTCTTTTTAATTATAGTGACCAATATTAACCCTTACACTTAGAAAGTGGTTCTCTGTTCGGGGTAGTTACGACTGTAAAATTGAATTGTGTTGTGACAGACATTTTCTCCTTGCGGTATTTCAATCTGCAACCTGCGCAGTACAACCGTCGTTGTCGACGCCGTTCAGCGGACTGTTGATCGCCGTCTTCGTCCGACAGGCACGTACTGAATTAAGTCATTATTATTGTTGAATCTGAGCGCTCTGGTTTTAAGTGCCCAAGTTTTGGGACTATTTGAACAGTATATCTGCTGAGGTCAGAAAAGTATTTGATATTATTTCATGATGCTGTCTCTACTGCTTATTGCATGAGCTTAATAGCTTCTTCACTCACGGAAAAGTACCGGCGCATGATATGACCCCTGTTGCGACGTCACGTATTCGTTCCATTTTTTTAAATGTCGACCTCGTTCCCTGAGTCGTTTTGGTCTGTATTGTAGAATCTGCTTTGGTGTGTTCTATCTACCTTCTCTAAATGGTCCGTATGAGTTTGTCCGTGTTCTTATGTTATATTTTGCACTGAATTAGCAGTTTCCTTCTCAGATCTTCATTCTTGTTATGGCGCAGTGAGTTGCAGCTTGATAGCTGAGTCAAACCGGAGAAGGAATGGTTTCCCAAGCGGACGAGAGATACTGAAGAGAGTGCTGTGCCGTGTTACAATTCCTGCCATGGATCTAATCTGCACAAAACGGCCATGAACGACGTTCTGCTTGTGCCGGACAGAAGAGCAACCATGAAGAAGTATGCTGTGCCTGGATTTGCGCTGAGGCGCTCCTATGTGTTGCCATCCTGACTAATAATGCGTAATTCGTCTTCTTGAAAGGTTGCACGAATTTCGTCATAAGTATGTTAACTACGATAAAGGTAGCGGAAAGTTTGAAAATGAAAATCGTGTGGGAAATTGTACTACGCTGAATGTTGAGGCATTAAGCTGCTCCGAAACGTCGTGATTGTCAGTCGACACCTCATCATATATCAGAAAACGTTACTTTTCATCAGCACCACTGCGAGAACACCAAATTTTGCGCTCGTAAATTTATCCATGTGTGTTTCAAGCACCTCAGTGTGAAGGCGCATTGTGGGTATTGGGTCAGAGCTCCTCTCAATGTGAAGTCTGATTCTCTCGGTGTACGTACTCACAGCCAAGGAAATATTCGTTGCTTTATTCAAGTGTATCTTGTCGTGATGGTGCGTAGCCTTGAACGCGGTCGTTGGTGTGGACACTGCTACGAAAACACAGTGAAGAATACGTGACCGGCTTCTGACTGGAACATGACTGTCCCTGTAGTGTGAATACGCTGTTGGGCCCTGACAAAAATGAATGTCAAAGTACCTTAATAACGTCATGAAGCGGAGTCCTTCAGGAGCAGCTAATATTTCCTAGGTCCAGAAATTCCCGCATTTTGTGGAACCCAAATGTTCACTACCATAAACGAGTAAGAAACAATAATGTGACCTTCTCCTGAGCCAGATTAATCTAGACTATGCAGTCACATTTCTTCGAGATACATTTTGGTGTTATTCTTCAGTATTCCCCACCAAACCCTGTATGCGTTCCTCTGCTCACATATGCCTGTTAGATGTTCCGCCATGTCTTAGAAGTCTCATACTGAAGATATGGCGTGTTTTCAATGGTCGCCGTTCCGCTGCGGCAATTTCTCCGCCACATCTGTTGGGCGGGGTAGTGTTGAACAAGGCGTTCTTGTTGTCTGGCTCACGTTGGCAATGCTGGGCATGACCGTGACTCTAGCCTCCACAAGCCTTTCTCCATCCAGATCTCGTGATCAGGTCTCGTATAATTTCAGTGTGAACTGAGGATGTGTGTAGAACGTGTTTATTTTTCAGCCTCGTATACAGTCTATTACGGAATCCTTTGCTTGGCTACAAGGTGTACGTGCGACTTCCCTTTGGCAACGTACGTTGTTAGAAACGACTACATGGTCAGGAGCCTCAGTCGAGGCCTTTGGTTGAGCCAGTATTGAAAAGTCGACATCAGAGAAACCTGCCTGCGTTTCAACTGTGTTATCGTAGAACTGAGGTTATCAGAGTTATAGGTGGGTTGGTGCGTTTGCTCTGGAAATAACATTCGAATGAAGAGGAAATAAGTGACCTGAAACTCTGTGATTCAGTTGGTCGGTTCTCTTTGCGGGGTTTTGATATATACCTGCTTCCTTTTATTTCTTATGGATTTTTACACGGCTGAATGGGGTGTTTGTGTTTTTTCATGTACCTTGGAATGCACCCTGGTGGAATGTTTTTTTTTTAATTGCAATGTAATGTTGAATTTTTCGAACTCTTCGTTTGTATGACTGCTGTCTGAAAGTCAACATGGTTGTCGTATGTAGATACACATTTAGAGAGTAGCTCAGATTTCTTAAATTTGTAAAATGAGCCTATTAGCATCGCGTCTATTTGGTCTGTGTCCTCTGCCCCATACACAAACTCAGAAACCACAGGGCGCATATAATTTGAGAGTTTATAGCACGTTGTTACAGAAAATTGCGGAGGTATTCTGATTTTAGTCAAAATCGGATAACAGTAATGCACACTTTACATGAAAACCTGTAAGTGTTTTTGCTCGCATCTCGAGCTAAATGCGGAGCGAATTTTTAGGTATGTAAAGAAATTTATCCCATATTCTAGTGCAGTCCTGTTTATGAACGTGCGTCGGATTTTCGAGATAGTGGAACAAACGTTAGTGCCCCAGAATTGTTAACGTTGGGTATATCCGTACGTTTAAGGATTTCTTAATTTGAGATTCACCTTTCCGTTTTCATTATGGTACATGCAGGAATAATTATTCGCATTAAGTATGAAAACTTCACCATAGCTCCTGCTGTTTCCTACAGCGTGTCTTGAATTTAGACGGAATAATTCTTGTTACAATTTACCCTTCTGTTCTCCATTTTACTTACTTAACTGCCCTTCCATATCAGTTTGTGTACAAACACTGTGTACGTTGGCACCATGCTTGGTGCAAGGCACAAGAAAAGAAACACATCTGACAGACTAATTTGTACGTTGTGCACAAACATAGCGCACTTTGGATGTGTCTTGGGGTTTGTGACCTGAGCGACATCCCTTGTCTGAACATTACAGGGAAACTTACGAAAGAGAACAGAGGTGACACCTGCTGCATACTAACCACTTGTCATTCGATTTTTTCCGTTTAAAACTGTGTGCATTCCAAAACTGTGAAATTATTTAATAAGCTGTATAATGTCAAGTATATTCATAATAGTTACATAAGTTCGGTTTTTCAGTTGTGTTTGAATTTAATGTCGAGAACCGGGGGGAACAAGTACGTGAAGAAAACAAACGAAATAGGAATTGCGTGTCGTGTGTTATCGTGGGAATCTTTTGAGGTTGAACAAATGTTATGATCATTTAGTTCAGCACTGCAAAAAGCACGTGTTTTGATGATAATGTGTAAGTAAGCAGCGATTTTTCATGGTAATAAGGTAGCCGCAACTGACAATGATCTTAATGTTTGGGCAGCTACTATAAGGCTATTAATCAGTGCTTTAGGGTTCACGTGATTTCAGTTTTGTTTTTTTGTGTCTTGTTATTTGCTTGGTATAATCCGTTATGGGCTTCTTGTGACCGAACGAAACGACTAAAGTAAAGTATAGAAGGAATAACAGAATGATAACTCTGGAAGTATTTAACGTGCAGCCAGTTCCAAAATTGTTTAACGTATAAGAGGTCTTGGGCGAAGTCTCCGCTCCCACGAATGGTGTGTGGCCTGACGAGGGTTGGCGTGCTGGTGGACAGTGGACCCACCGGAAGACAGGCGCTGTGCAAAATAATTTGTTTCTTGTCATCTTGACGCCATGACGACTGCGTTGCTGGAAGAAGTTGAAGAGTCTAATGGCTTGGCTTCCGTTTAACTGCACTGTGTGGAGAGGGACGTTTGATACAGTTATTGCTAAAAGTGAAAAGGGATATGGAAGGAGGTTTGTGCCTTCATACGTCTGATGGCCTCTTACTTCCGGTCCCCGAAAATAAGGTTGGCAAGAAACAGATATGAATCATTTTGAATTGGATTTCGGATGTTCGCATAAAAACACTTCGCATCTGTCTGAAGACTCTTCTTGTGTTAGGCCTGTCTTGTCTCAGTGACTCCAGATTCCTGTGCTTTGATGCAGCAGTATGTTTTTAATGTAGCAAGGTAATTCCACATTTCTTCTTTAGCACTCATGCAATACCCAGAAGGATACGCTGCATATTTTGGTAAAATTCTGTACATTTATTACATTTTTATGAGTAAACGCCATTTAATATTGATATCTCGGTCAATGGAGTATTCTCAGTGTGTGACAAATGGTGTTGTTGTTGTTGTTGTAGACAACTGCCATTCTGTAATGGAACATTCTCATTGAACACTGCGAATGGTTTTAAAGTAGGGCAGGTCAGTCTAAAATTCGCGCTTGGAATCGTATAACGATCTTCGTTGTAAGACCGAGTGTTGTGTTGGTATTATTTAGTTATACTTGTCTGTGTCTGCACCATGTCTTTAAAGAAGGAACACAATTGCAATTCAAGAAGTTTGTTTTAAGGCGTTACTTCGCTTTAAAACAGAAAGGGTATTGTTTAAGGCGATTTTTTGTGGGGTTGGGGGTGGGGGAGGGAGTCAATTTATTGGAGATTTACTTTTGTAATTTAGATAGCTTCGTAACGGTATTTGGGGAGGTGGAGAAAGGTGATGATAGGGCGGAAAATAAAAAGGACTTGGAAGGGTGTGTGAGAGAAAAGAAGGAAGCAGACAAACGTAGGAAAGGGATGATAGAAATGAAGAAAGTAAGAAATAATGGAGCAGGAAAGGAACGCTGGAAAGGAGGAAACGGGATTGAGTTATTCAAGGAATAGTGTAAGAAAAGAAAGGGAATGGTGGTTACGGATGCTAAAGAGGTGATATTTCCTTAAATTCGGTCCATTATCGTGTGCCGAAACAAAAGACCTGGTGACGGCGTAGGTGTGCTGCAGACTTCATCAAATACAGAGACTTCTCTTTTAATCATACTTGGGAAACTTGTCCGGGTAAGTTTATGTGGCGTACTTGTATGTAATTGTGTAGTCGAAATTGATGAAACACAGGCATTTGCGTAGCTGCTTGCTGTAATATCTACAATAGAAATGTGCTGGAAATCGCTTGTGAATGTGTGAGTAAATGCTGAACACAACTAGTGGCTAAATGGAGCAATTGCCCTCACGACGCACCTAGTATAGAAAACTAAAAGTTAATTTGTACACCAAATAGGCAGTCATATATCCGTATCTTAGCTGATTGAGTCTGACCCAAAATTTTCTAAGATATTAGTGTAATATCTATTTTAATACTGCATCACAGCTAGTCGCAGGTGTCTCAACCACGTCTCACTTGAAGATTTAAAACTCAGTTAGTTGTTTTCCATCTCTCCCTGACGTTAAGTTCCTCGCGAATCCATTCCTCATGGATTTGATTGTTCTGATAACATTTGTTCGAGAGTATTAGCCCAAATAAATTATTCATCTTCTTGTTACTTCCATCCCCTTAGCTCCACATATTCTCAGCATCCTCTTCTGAGACATAACAGACTGTAGAATGTGACGTTTTGTAGCTGCTGTACCACACTATGTGAAAAACACATTCTTAATATTCACCGCCCTTAAAAAGTGAAATCTTTATTCTAACCTAGTGTGGTACGTAACGTTTAATGTCCCTACAGGAGCGGGTAGAATAATTCTTCTTACTTTCGCCTTTCTTTGTTTTGCAGCAGTTAGAAAGATGAGGGATTTTGAACTGAATGGCCCCACTTGTTTTGCGTATTTGATGGTCCATTAATTTGTTACGGCAGCTTTCATGCATTAATCTTTCCCAAATACTTTAACTTTTTTTTTAATAGAGATTTCAAAATAATTAATGTTAAAGCTTCTAATGTAGTTATGATTTATAATTCACGCAAAGAAATTCCACTGAAACCGGAAGCTTACTTTCTTACTGTCTTACACTGTGAATTAAACTGGTGTTTTAAGCAAAGCTGGACCCTCAGCACCCACCTTAACCAACAACACACAGAAGGCTGACCTGTACCGCACTTACCAAATTCGAAGTACCATCGACCCGTCAGTCTAGTGTCGCCAGTGTCGAAGTCTTTTTGAAAATGAACGCCACATTTTGGTGGACGTGAAGCTATGTAGTATATGTAAGTCATTAATCAAATCATTACATTGAGCTCGAAAAGTGTTGGAGACTTGGATTCCTGGTGGATTGAATTTATATCGTGCAATATAACAATCGATTTCTGTTCAGTTAATAGCACTTTGAACATTTTAGCCATATTGAAATTCAGTTGGGCGTTAACAATTGGCCTGCTGCATAAATCACTAAATGTCCTATAAAATGTAACAAATTCTGTAAGAAACTTCTACTTGCAACATGGAAACCCGTTTTATATTACAACACAATAATAATAAAGGGCCGTGCTTAATAGGGCTGAACTCCACTTTTGCCTTCATTTTATACTGACGTAAAACTTTTCGGTGAAAGTAACCCGTTTCCATATTTTATTAAGTGCTTGAGTGCCTGTAATAAATTGTGATAGAAGTGTGGAATTTTCGAGCATAGGCTTGTTTTTTATATAGCTGTAATATTGTGTTTTGTAATACTGAATTGGAAAATGAAATTGTTTTTATATTGTAACATCTGTTTGTTAACGAGCTGGGCCTCGTTCCTGTCCATCGTCCGCGATCGTTCCCGTCATAATTTCCATCGCAGTGTTAATTCGATATTGAAATTGACCGTCCTATGTGCTTATCGGAGAAGCGACAGGGAACTGCCACTGAGGGGCAGAAACTCGGACGTTACCTCTACAGAGGTTGATCTATATTTTTTAATTAGATAGTAGAAACCTCGAAAAGTCAGGAACCAAATCGTTAGCACTTGTGACATTTGCAACGACCAAACTGTAGCAGAATTAGGAAAAGGCATAAAATTATAAGCGTGATTTAGAAGCATTTCACTGAACACAGAAAAAAGAGGCTTAATTAACTGCAGTCGAGTTAGCGTAGTATTGACCTTCCTGTCTGTTCTTGTAACCCGAAGTTCTGAAGTATAATTTAGCACCTGTATCCCATGTTTTGGAGGTATCCGAATGACGGGGAGGTACAGCTGTGTCTGAGCTTCAATAAATACCGTGCCATGGTTACATTGCTCCATGCTTCCTCTAAGCTGGGCATTATATGAAGTCGCCCGACAGCGCCAACTCCAACCGCTTTACGCCCGGGAAATGAGTCCCTTAATCTGAATGGGAAAAGCTGTGCATACTCTTCGAATGTCGTTTTCCTCCTTTCAGTAAGTAGCTCTCGTCCAATAGGAGCCGGGATAGCTCAGTCGTTATAGTGACCAGGCACTGGATGGACGACCGTGAAGCGTCAACTCAGGTTATGGGGTCCATTTAACTTTACCGGTGGGTTTTTTTGTAGAGGTAAGGCGGCCGAACCGTGAAGCTGACAAACCTGCATATTATTCTCGGAGCTATGCCTCCACTCCTCCGCATGCCTTTATGACGTGCACAGCTACAACTTTTTGTGTTTCCTTGTAATATCTGGAAACAGCTGAAGGGTTTTTCAGTCTTGTCGTTACCTCTTGCAGTCGATTTTCAACTGAGTTCTCATGTTCATATTCCTTTTTCTCATTTGGCGCCACATAACGATTCGAACTTACAAAATATCATTTAGTGACATTAATAAGGGACGTAGGTTATTCAATTGTTGCCAGTAACGGTAGCGTCCATTACTGTGGCCTTGGTAACTGGTAGTGGACTGATCAGGGACGTGAAATGAAATCAACAACGTACGTGTTTTTGAAATGTACTTTCATATATCTGCATGTTTCGGCCCACGAGACGTCGTCTTGAAAACCGCCATAGTAGGTTCTCAAAACCGTTACACATAAAGCGAATATAAAAATTAAGTAAAAGAGAAGAAATATAGAGCATACGGATATGATCACAGGCAATAAAGTAATTAGATTATCTGTGTAAGTAAAGAAATGAAATATGTGTTGTTCGGTTTGATGAACCGAAGATATTTGTGTGCTTACTTGAAGTGATGTGTCAACTACTTCTTTTTACGTAATTGTGTAATGTGGTTTATATTTTATCCCTCTCTTACGTTTCTTGTATTCGTCTTTATATATATTCGTCCCGAGAACCTTCACTTATATTGGTGTAATCCGTGATGATGACGATTGTTGTTACTGCGGAACTTGTAGAATTGTAAACAAACATTTCACAAAAAGTGTATATCTTTGGTTATATTACATGTCTAGCGAACACGGTAATAGTGTAGTACATACCGAATTAATGATGGACTTTTTGAAAGTCAAATTACGTATTTATTACGGTTGAAGGCTTCTACCTTTTGTGTTAGAGGGTGTGACATTGACTTTTCGTTATGCAGATTTCATTCTCTTGACATCTGCTTAGCAAATATTTAACATGTGATGGTCAGATGATATTCTTTCAGTGTCAGAATGTGTAAACACGCAAATAATGTTTGATGTTTTGTAATACGCTTCTTCAAATAAGGACTAAAAGTGCTTAACGAACTGGAAAGCTTTCCGCCACATGATGGATGTTATCTTTTCACATGAACTAAATTCAAAATTTCGTATTAGCTTTTGTCTTTTGCCAGACTACTTAAAACCAGCATTTCGAGCTGGCGTATTATTACCCCGAAAGTCATATATATCCACGCCTTTTTCTTGCGTTTTGTTAGTTAGAACTGGTGTGTATCTCGTTTCAGACGTCCGAGACTAATCCTTTTTGTTGTAGTGCTGACATGCTGTTATTAAATGGGCCAACTACAGGAGATGAGAGAGCGGAAAAAATCTGATATAATCTTGTGCATTACAAACAAATGACGGGTTGTTATGGATGCAGCGAACCACTCCTGCCATCCGCTAGACCTGTGTGGATTAGGTAACTTTTAATTAAGGGGCTTGAAGCCTCCCAGTTTCATTATCGCTTCCCATCTACTGGAGGGAAACCCCTCATGTTGCCAAATTAACGGAATATTATTGCGTAAAGTGAGCGAAGGATTAAACGTAAAATTTCCATATTGTGTTTTACTGTAGCATTCGTATTTCATACTCGTAAGTTGCAGTTGTAACTGATGAGTGTTGCGCGCGACAATTTGCTGGCTGGGTGTGCAACAGTCAGCCGGAGAGCTAACGGCCGTCAGTAACAACTGTCACATTTGTTCCCTCATCCACACACAGCGCTGATTTTATTTTTGCGCCACACTAAAAGTGACAGCCCGCAAGTGCTGCGTAAGTATAGATATTTTTGTTACTTAAGTAATTAACATGGGATCAGTGCTTATGGAAACGTCACTTCTAGGACTGATGCGTCAGGGTAATGACGTGAGCATCAACTTGGGATGATACCAACCTGAGAAAATGTTGTTCATCTAAAGTGTTTCGTAACTGTAGGAACAAAGGTCCGCAGAATTTGTAGATTATCAGTAAAAAGTCCAATTAAATATACATTTTAATAATTGGATAATGCACGGAAAGCATGGGAGATCTAAGATTATAAACATCTTAATATTGGATCTTGTTTGTTACTTCTGTGCTGCACAGTTCCGCACATTTGTAGATGACAGGTAGATCAATAAGACATGCATGCCACATTCAGACCGAAGGGGTGGGAGGATAAGCTCTTCAAATTTACATATATATTGCTTCAAGTTCTGAAAGTTTTGTAGCTTGTGCTGGCTAAAAAATACTTTATTCAATTCGATTATAGTTTGAAAGACGGTGTACGTTTTCTTACATATGAAAAGTCTGGACTGTTACGAATAGATTAATCAGGTCCATTTTGTGCTCATGATGATTCTTTAAATTCACCGTTAATTGTGACGTTCACTGCAGCGAATATTTGGGGGAAGTGACTGCTTTTAGTCTGTGACCTGAAGAGGTAAGAGGGCAGATCTGTTCGAAGCATTTGTATCTCGCAGACTACACTGCACCACTTTAAAGAGGGCTTTAAACGTCTTGGTCCTAAATTTGTTTACTCGAAGCCACAGTAAACAGAGTGACCGGATACAGTACTGCTGCAGTCACATGCAGATACGGTTATTGTGCAGGTACGTGCACACGTAGTCATACTGTAGTTTTGTGCCCGAATTTTCCATGTGCATTCACTGTTAGTTTTTACATCTGTTGCTTTGATTTTCATTTATTTATGATTAAAGTGTACTGTTTCGAAGCTGCATCACAAATCGTACACAGCAAACAGAATCAACCATTTTTCTAGGATTTTACGAAGTATGTATGTCATGTGTAAAAATTTTTGTAATTAATGTTGTATGTGATATTGACGCCTTCTTTTTCTGTCCTGATCCGCTTTATTTTTGTACTCTGAATTTTTCTTTACAGCATTGCTGAAAGCTAAATTTTAAATCGTTATAACGTAGGACCAATCAAAATGAAATTCGCCCGATGGTGTTTAGTGTAGACGTCCATTGTTAGGTAAAGGTAAAAGAAAGGGCACCCGGTACCCATCGAGTGGGAGTCTGAATGGACCTTTTATAAAGGGGGTGTCATTTACTGTAAAATAAAATTGACTTTACCTGCTGACCGTTGGTGTCCAGTGTCAGAACCCATCGAAATCCGGCCAGCAGTTTCCGAGATGAAACATACGGACTGCTGGATGGCGACATTGATTACCTGCACATATGCAGATGGCGTTATTGATGACATAATGATGACACAT
>Ga0123354_10013947_pt1 | contig 12500 bp, 7 predicted proteins | sample TergutLab28metaG_2_FD_97872 | JGI IMG/M metagenome (GOLD analysis project Ga0123354, IMG submission 97872) | Labiotermes labralis P4 segment gut microbial communities from Petit-Saut dam, French Guiana - Lab288 P4 | ecosystem: Host-associated > Arthropoda: Insects > Digestive system > Gut ... | reverse complement strand
TAGCCGCAGTTTGTGCAAATAATCTGCCTGATTCCAGTACAGCACGTGCAGTACACCCTGATCAACACATAAGTAGATGTGACTGCTGGTGTATAATAAACATGCCGAGTTCTGCTAACACGAAAACTTGCGACTTCTTGAGCATGATCATTCGGTAACAATGTTATCGTGTGCCTGGATGTACAGTTTTGTAGCTGAACATGATCAGTTACAGACGAAAATTTACAACTTCCTCAAGCGGTTCGTCTGTGTGGACACAGTCGGCATTTCTTCTGCCAAGCGAAAGAATTCCATAAAGTGTACTTAAAAAAATGATGCTACTCAACTATATTTCAAGCGGTGTGTATTATTTACCGTTCATGTGGGAGGCCCAGTAAAGCTTGTTTCACATACTCATATTCTTTTAACATTCTGACGTGTTGTCAGCTCTTTATAACCATATGAATCTATGGAGCAGAGTTCTTCCTGAGAAGCTGACAGTTTGTCAGCTAGTCTAGAAATTCCTCGCATTTTATGGAAACGGAAAGTTCATTACGGTATTCGTAAGTGCCCGCCACCTGTCCCTTTAATGAGCCAGATCATTCCAGTCCGTACCCTCCCACCCCACTTCTTGAAGATCGACTTTAAGTATGTTATTAACATCGACGCCTAGGTCTTCTCATTGGTCTATTTCCTTCAGGTCTCCCAACCAAACGCCGTATGCACCTCTCCCCTTCCCTCCCCTCCCCCCCCCCACTTGGCACGTGGTCCACCCTGCTCATTATTCATGATCTGATGATCCGAATAACTTCTGATGAGAAGTACAAAACAAAAACCTCCTCGTTTTGAAGTCTTCTCCACTCCGATGTTACTTCGTCCCTCTTAGGCCCAGAAAATGCCTCAGTACCCTATTCTCGAAAACTCTCGGCCTATGTTCCTCTCCCAGTCTGAGAAACGAAGTTTCACACCCCTACAAAATGTCATCTGTTCATAAATGTATTATGTGGGAAAATGAAGTTAATTAAAAGAGTGATAGACGTTAAACACTTCGAAGCTCAGAAAAGATACTTTCTCTCCAAGGCTCCCTATTTCCAAAATACATTTTTTAAGTTTTCTAGGCTTGTTCGTTTTGTCCTTCTTGTGAGAGCAACACATAGATGAAGATGAGTATGGAGCATGTGGTGGAATGATATCGAGAGAGGAAAACCGAAGTACTTGGTGCAAACCTGTCCTAATTCCGGTTTCTCAAACAACGGATCTCATATGGACTGACTAGGGTCGAATCTGTCCTCCGGGTGAAAGGAGACTAACAGCCCGTGCCATGTCACGACCAGTTCGAAGTTTCGAATTCATCGGAATAATATAAAAATCCAGTTCCTACCTCAGAGAGAACACATTCCTGGCCGATTGCAAAGACCAACCGGCTAATGCTATTTACGGAAACCATCGCTGTTTACTGTTAAAATCATATTGAACACGTTATTACACGATGTGGTGAAACAGAGCGCTTTGCGATGTTGCAGCACGTTTTAGATATAGATAATGCATAGTAAAGTGTTGACTGTGTTTTGTCATGTTGTTGCGTTGTTGTCACTGATTTTTGTCAATTACGGATTAGATAATCGTATAAAGAATGATATTAATTCATTACGAGTTATTTATAGTTAGTAGATGATTGCAGCAGTTCGCTAAGACAAGTCGGTACATTTCTACCAGATTACACTGTGTCACCTCATACAATATGGCATGCCTTATAGTCACCAGCATCAGAACATAAAAGCTCGCAAGTAATTAATTATTTCTGCATTTTTGGTATTTCAAATCACAATAAATATCATAATTGTTTGTATTGAAATCACATCAATCGATTTCCAGAAATTTTGAGAATCATAACTACAATTAAATATCACAGCGCTTTTGTCTTACTCGAAAACACTAGAAGAATGAATCATTTTGACTCAGAAACTACCTTTCTTAACTCACCTATCTGGACGTCTGTTTTAGTTAGCCTGCCAATGGCAGCAGTAATAGGATACAATCTTAGGGTTTCCTTAATAACTGTGTCCAGGTATTTCATTTGCTGAAGGTCTTCTTTGGTAGGTCGTCGATCAGAACCTTCGAATATTCTCGACATCTCTTCGTAGACTTTTTCCTGCAATACACGTGCATGAATGAATACACTCACACATGTCGCTCGATATGTAGATACTAACACAAAAATATTAAGGTTTACAAAGCAGGATGTGTACTGTAAATATATGTATAGTGTATAATACTAAATTTAATTGTATGGAATATATATATATGCACACACGCATACAAACACACATCACAAATACACGAAGCCTAGCCGACCAAATGTTCTCTGAAGGTGAAGAAGGATAATAAGAAGTTTAACTTGACTGGAAGTTTAATGTATAATCACAATAAATAATGTTACATGTATCATTGCGGAAATAAAGATTTTTGGCTTGTGAGAATACGCATAAAACAGAAGAAAGAATAAAAAATAAAAGGAAAGAAGAAAAAAGGAAGTAAAGAAGGTGGGCAGGGAGAGAGTAGAGGGTTGCTTAAGTTAAGGACATTTTGCGGGCTGTTGTGAAATCGCTGGTGAACCTTCTGCCTTCTGTTTCCACAAAACGCCGGCAATTTCTTGATTGGCAGAACCACAGCGAATGTATCAGATGTATTGCACGCCGACTTTTGCTTTGAAAGTAGAGACGTGTTGACACTCGACCACACGGTGGGAAGATGATAAAGGGGCTGTAATGATATGGCAACAGAATGTGGCCGTTTCACACTGCAGTTATTATGTAACAGACATGGACAAACATATAAACGCGCTCACCAATAATCTGACGTAAAAAGATCCTGTCCATTAGGTAAGAAATATTAGCGAAAACAAATTAGCGCCAGTGTGACTATAGACTGGGGGCCGGGATAGCGTCGTCGGTATAGCGACCCCATGCAGGTTGGACGGCCTGGGTGCATACATCGTTTAGAAGAAGAGACTTATCTTCTCCGTGCCCTTCTAGACCAGCCTTTGGGCCCAATCCTGCAAAACGAGTTCCGTGTCCCTTTCCCAGGGTAAAACGGCATCTAGCCCAAAGGTTAAGAATTAGTGGAGCTGTAACTCCTCCCCCTGTTACGTATACGGTACATCCTGTCCTGCCCATTACATTCCACCGAACTATAGCCAGGTTCTACAGAAACGAGATAACATTAGTCTAATAAGTACGGTGATCGGTAACGTTACCTGCACGTCTGTGTGATCACCTAGCAACTGGATGGCCCAGCTGAGTGCTGAAGATGTCGTGTCATGACCCTGTAATAAATGCGAGTATTCTTTACTTATTAAATTAATTGCAATTGTTCGGATCTTAATGTTGTACTTTTCAGTTATGTACATCTTGCGTCAGAGAGAATGGGAAGATAGGACAAATCATGTACACAAAATGGTTAAGGGTTCAGCTATTTGTTGTGTCGACCAATCCAAGATATTGTCCTGACACTGGCTGTAAGGAACGGAGAAATAGCACGAAAGCCTTGATCAGTATAGCTGCTAGCGCGACCGATATCTGAAAGTGTTATTTTCGGAAAAATATTCTATGGTGAATCTTATATTTATTGGACCGTGCATCATTGTAATAGTTGAAAACAAAAGACCAACTTGATGTCACTTGCTATTTTCATTTCACTTCTTATGCGCTTAACCAACACACATCGAACCAAGAACACAAGACCAATGTGGCAATTCAACAGCATAGTCGTAAGCTGCTGATCATGGATATATTAATGTCCGAAACATGTTGAGCACATAAGAAGTGAAATAAAATAGCCAGTGACATCAAGTTGGTCTTTTTTTTTTTAATGTTCTATGGTGTTGAAGTTACAGCAGCCAGGTTTGTAGTAGTGCTGCGTATTACTTTAGTCTGTCATATCAGTAGTGTCTGAACATCTTATTTTATTACTGCTGCCTTTATTGATCCCATTCCGACCGAACAGCGAATAATGTTGATCTAATTACATCCAAATTTTGATTTTATTTTGACGAATTAATGCAGACATGCGTTTTTATAAATAACAGCCATAAAATCCATGCTCGTTTTCTACTGCGAAATTACAGCTTGGAAAGTATATAGTTGGAAGTGTTAGTAGGAGATATATTTAATTGTATGTCCTATTTATGACGGTGTCAGGAGCTCAGGCTGATATATAAGACTGATATTATTGTCATTATAATTATTATTGTTGTTGGGATTTTACTGGTTGTCTTGACAATAGCTTCCCATTAACTCCTGGTTGTCACTGTGGTAGCCCAATTTCCATGACACACGTACCACGTTTGCATATCTTTAACAATATAAAAACGCTCATGTTTAACTTCGATTAAGCATCTGAATTGATTTTGACAAAAGATTTTTATCACATTTTAACTGTTTTAAGGTGCCTCCACTTTCAAATTTAGTCATTTTTCCCAGAAGTCACGTTCTCTATTTTCCAGGTTCTGACATACAACACTGTATTTGACATACTCATTGCTTAAGCGTAGCTACTATCTTCCATCCTTTATTTTGTTTCAGATTCGTCCCGTTTTCAGCAGTCCTAGGATTATTAGTGAATACTGAATTTTGAAGGGAGTAAAACGAAGTGGCCATGGCCTGTCTCGAAGTAATAACCCGGCATGTGCCTTTAGGTACACTCAACGAGTCAGCGCATTAGGCGACCTAACAGCCTGCCAGCTAGTCACTAATTTAATCAATTTTGTTGAAATTCTGCCTGCACACTTATTCTAGACTTGTTGTTTTTTTAATTAAGGATGTTTAAGCAATTCTAAATTATTTGAGGAACTTTCAATTAAACTACGATTATTGGATTTCGTGTTAATAATGAAGAAACTAGTTTCCAAGAACATGTACTTACTTCTTTAGTCAATTGCCTAAATCTGTCCTTTTTCATCGTCTAACTCTCAAAGTAGAGCTTTCTGGAGAGTACCATGAAGTTTCTCATTTCTTTACGTGTTGAGTAAATAGAAGTTTCTTGATATTACCTACAAGCCACTGCCTTGAGTTAGATGGATCCCTGTCACTGCCTAACTTATTATCTCTTTGTGATCAATACGAAATTTCCTCCCACCTACGGCCAGGCTTGCCCAAGAAATCTGTGTGTGCATTTCCCATACATTTCCGTTGTGCCTGTTGTTCCTTGAGTAAAAACTGTTCATTTTTTCCGTAAAATGCCGAATAAACTGCGGGATCGTCGAAAAGTTTACACGTAAATTAGAGTGGCGATTTAAGGTTATGGCTGCAAACTCCCAGATAAACTATTTATCACTCTTACAAAGATACTGTAGCTCAGTCGCTGTCTGATTGCCTCTCAGACAACTTCTGGAAATATCTAATTCAGTACATACCAATAATTCCTTCGCTGTATTGGAACACATATTCACACGCAGACATTCTCTGACTGCAGTTGTACTTTGTAATGTAAAGTCCCATTTTAAATTTATGGACCTGACTTTGGGTTTTGTGATTGTTGTATGGTTTTTCCAGATCATTAATTACATACTTTTATAGAATCTCAGGCAATGTTAACTTTAATTATATCCGGGTGCATCAGTCGGTTCTATCTTCTACTTTGATGCCATATAACTTGGAGGGATGGATTCATTGCACATACACACACACACACACATATATACACACACACACAAACGCACACACACACACACACATATATATATATATACACACACACAAACACACACACACATGGATAATTTTTTACATTACCGCTACTATAAAGGTTTGCATGTTGTTCTTTAGAACGTCTCTGCCTACTGTGTTTATCAGTAGTCCAATCGTGTCTTTATTCTTCTTTTGTACTGAAATGGAAACACAAATAATTTAGTTACATTTTATAATTAAACATTATAGCAGTTGATTTATTTTTCAAAATAATGTGTGAAATAATACAACAATACATGCCAAAATATGACGGCTTAATTTAATTCTCTTACTGCACTCACTGACATGCAACTGCAAGTATGACTGCATTTATACAGCAGCATCCCAGTCTTAAGTGGACCGGGTAGAGCGACTGGCTACGGGCTGGACGGTCCGGGGATCGAATCCCGGTGGGGCGAGATTTTTCGCACCTCTCCAGACCGGCCCTAGGGCCAACCCAGCCTCCTGTACAATGGGTACCGTGTCTTTCCCGGGGGTAAGGAGCGGCCGGGGCGTGATGCTGACCCCTAACCCCCTTGTAGTGCCGTGGTCAAGAAAGGGTAGATCTATACCTTTATTTCCCTTATGGGCCATATGGCCTGTACAGAGCCTCAGTACGTGTACAAGGGTGCACTTTTATCCCACAAACTAAGATCTTTAGTTGAACATTTGATTTTGTTTGTATTCTACTTGCCTCTGTGTTGCCAGATGGAATGTTACTGCTTTCACCAAAGGAGTCAAGGTGAACTTTGAAGCTATTATTTTCTCTTTGCAGAATGTATATCATGAACGGAAATCCTCTTTGTCAGGCCGTTCTACTACGTCACCCCAGTCGTTAACCGGCTAACTTAGATTATTATTGTGGATAAACTTTAAGTTTCTATGGCGCATTCTTTATGGCATCCGGCAATAGAAAATCTACTCATTCGTGGCGTAAAGCATTACATTGCCATCATCACGGTATAGGCTGCTGGTGTGAGTATGGTTCTCATCGATATTGACTTCCAGTGCGGGAAGCTGTTTAGTCAAGAACTTTGACAGCCACGTTTCGGAGAAACATGCTTATTTATATGAAAATTGTTGCATGACAAAAACCTACCAGAATCCATTACGTCACAAGGCACTAGTTCAATCAAAGCTGTGAAAAGCTCAGCATCATGTTGTTCCTAGGGTAATAGCAGTCGAAATAAAAATTAAGACACACGTACCTTCCGAGATGTGAATATCATTCGTTGATAAATCGACGCTGTTTTTTCTTTCTCCATCAATATCACCGACTCTAACTCCAAACAACTAAAACAATCACATGATATAATTACATTAATATATTTTTTATAAATTAAATAAATATTATCATCCATAAAAGAAATTCTCCAGTGGTACAAAAATAAACTATCCTTTCCTTGCAAAATGAGCCCCTTTGCTTTCAGGTTTGCCAAACGCAATGCCACTACCTTTGCAGAAATCCTGACGTAAAAAAGGATATTAGGATACTACTGCCATTATGTAGATGACGTTCTAATCGTCTATAATAAGACTTCCACAGACACAGATAAAGTCCCACAAGCTTGCAATGCTTTACAAACCATATTATTCAAAAAAGAGTTATTGACAATTATGTAAACCGAAGCTTTCATTACCTCTACCATAGCAATGCCATGTGAACCGTCCGTGGACAAATAATTGAGCACCAGCTTCTTTGTAACTACAATTATAGTAACACACCAGTCACCTATGGCTTGCCGCTTATGTTGCAGATGTTATAGTCTCAGTCCACGACGAGAAATCCCGTATACGGTGCATAATAAGCATTCCACTTAGAGGTTATGTAGCAAGAGAAAATAATTTCTCATGTTCGACACATCAGCTTCCCTAAAGAAATCGCAAACCATAGGAATAATATTTTTTTCCAAAATTTTGACTATTTTCACACATCTTATACTATTGCATTGAACTTTTGTACATGGAAAGATTTAAAAAAAGGGGGCCCCATTTCCAGACACATATCTTCATCATGTGAATTTTTTATATTAGTACACTTGATGGTCGCAGGTCGAAACATGTAGTGAACTTGTAAGACACTGAGTGAAATATATAAATTTGATGCTGTGTTACAGTCTTACGTATAGCGTCTGGTAAGTTTTTACTTCACACGTAACACTGTCTCTAGCTATTACAAATGGCAGTGTTTGAATCCTGTATACGGAAGTAATTTCTGCTTCTTCTGAGAACTGTACGAAGCACATATATAACCGAACGCTTCGTTTTTATTATTACTGCAAGTCGTAAATTTAATTTCCATGGGGCTTGAATCCATTAAGATGGATATACACAGCCAGTGTCAAGTGGGTCTGAAAATAGGAACATTTCATCCTAAACAAATGTGCACGGTTGAGGTGAAATCTGACCAACTTACGTTGTCGACAAACTGATGACAATAAGCAAGACTTTCGTCATACTTCTTCCTTAATCCTGATGGATCAAAGATGTATTTACAGAGTAACCACGGATGATGTATCAGTTCAGCCACCGTTTTACCAACACTGAAATAGTGAGAATCCATGAATAACGGCTTATAAAATCGCGTGCAGATATATTCACCCTTTATCTCTCCCTATTTTCAAATGAATGGAGCTCGAAAGCGACTCTAAAATATTTTCTTTGTGTGCTACGAGATCATTAACTATTTAAACGCCAAGTTAAATCCCATATGCCATCTGCTGGCATTATTAGGAGCTCACCATATTCTCCACGTTAGCAGGATAAGGGTTAAGAGGCTTTTTTTTTTACATTTGTACCGTGCATCTTGATACTATCAAAGTTTATTATTCGCCAACGAAAACACAAGTAATTTTCTTAAAAACAATTGAAAATTTGCATTAAAATATCTCCTACATGTTTCGGTGTAATCATACCATCTTCAGGGAGCTCATTATCCAGCTTGCTGAAGTTACATTTTGTTAAAATAGTCAACTATGGTTCATCAGTTTATGATTAAATCAGTGGTGATGTGGCTGCATATATTGGTCGTGTTTGTAATGAATAACAGTGTATCAGGTACCGTATTAATATAATTTTCAAATTAAATCGTATCGAAATTGGGTAAGTCAAGCCATACGGTACCTGATACACTGTTATTCATTACAAACACGACCAGTATATGCAGCAAAATCACCACTGATTTAATCATAAATTGATGAACCATAGCTGACTGTTCTAACACAGTGCAACTTTAGCAAGCACGGTAATGTGCTCCGTGAAGATGATTTGACTGCACCGAAACATGTTGGAGCTATTTTAATGCAAATTTTCATATTGTTTTTAAGACAATCACTTGGGCATTCATTGTTTAATAATAAACTCTCATATTAAGAGGCTAGTTTTTTTAATAATACTGTGTAATGAATTGTCCCACTGGGAATTGTATTGTAGTAAAGCTCGAATAAACTTACTGTGAAGAAGAAACTGTTAAGCTGTAATATGTAGGCTACTTCTACGCGTAATTTTCGATTAATATATTACATTCATCAGAGTCTGTATGTTGACCAAAATTTCAGACAACACAAACATATAGCTGAGTAAGAAATACTCCCTGCTAAATTACCAAGAAATTCCCCACATTTGTCAAGTCCGAAAGTTCATGTTTTTCTTGTGAATCTGCCACTTGTCTTCATAAACCAATTAAACTGGTTCCAATTCCCTCCATTCTATTTCTTTAAGATCCCAGTATTATAATTCTACAGTGCGGGTATTATCGCGCGGGAGTTTCTAAGTTTATCGATTTTAATGTCCCCACTAGCACCCCTCAGCAATAGTCTATTTTTCAAAAGTCTTTAATATAATTCAAATAGAAGGTCGAAATGTTAGAGGCGACATAATGAAATGCTTTGTTTTGATATAGGCGTATTACACGCCATGGGTAAAACTGATATTTTAAGTAGTTGTAAAAATTCGCATCTAGTTTAGAAGGAAGTCTAGAAGGGATGTATTTAAAAAGTGGAAATATTAAGAAATATTGGTCTATTCGTGAATAATGTGTGCGTTTAAACATTTCATTTTCAATAGTAACCTCTTTGAAATACATAAACATTTTAATGTGGCTACAAAGATATTGCAAACAGCCCCCTTCACTATTTTGTACCCTGATATGTAAACTTATTTTTACGCAATTTTGGTGATAGAGTTTGGCTATAATAGTGCTTGCTCTTCTTCTTCCCGCAAGTTTGCAACACACTTCTTGAAAGACCCTGTAGTTCAGCTTTACCTGTAATGCAGCTCACTACTGATATTTAATGTGTAATTCCTGTTGTTATCGTAGTAGAATCTAAGCGAGAAGGAAGTGAATGTGCTATTGTTTCTAAACTAAACAAGAGGTTTTAATGCTTATTGGGAAATTCAGTTTTTCGAATGAAAAGATTTAGGCTCGTAATTTATTAATTTGCTTTTCAGATCTATGTCACACATGAATATTAAAAAATATGAGCAACTTTTATCATTTTAACTCAAAACTGTCAGAAAAAGTTACAATCCTGGTGCCGAGGAGCCAACCCATCTTATTCCTGTAGGTTACCGAGTTTAGTACTCGCGAATTCAGAATTCACGATGTTCTGCAAGAAGGTAAACCTGGCGAAAACGGGGGAGGACACTTACTGTATTTTATTTAAGAAATGACTTTGTGGCTTTTGGTACTCACTTGTCTAAGGAATTAACGAAGGCAATGTTGCTGTTCTTCAGCACATTCAACTTAAATCCGAAACTCGATTCTGTAATAAGGAAATGTGAGTAAATTGAAGACATCCTGTTTGTGTTAATGTTAACATAGTACGATGTATACTGTCAACAGTTCTTAACCTGAAGACAGGAGAGTCTGCTGAGCTACTGTTTTGAGTAACACATGGTTAAATTGTTTTCAGATTCTGTCAGTTAGTTCCATATAGCAGGTGTCTGCTGGTTAAGGTGGAAGTCGACGGCGTGTCAAAAAGTTCCCCCCCCCCATTTTCCCCCAAACATGTATGGAACATAAATATTCATTATCCTCTTCATATGAGTCTGTAACCGATCGCATGATCCATTTTCTATCCCCATACCCTATATTTGAAAGTTTGTACTGTTGGAAACACAAGCACTAACAGAAAGAAAATGACGTTTTCACTCATCCCGATTTATGCTATAGATTTTAATGGAAGTAATATCACAGGTAATATTACGATAATAATTCCGTGAACGAATGAGTGCCTGCATCACTGTAAGAAGTACACCAGGTGATTATAATGATTATTTTGAATGTCGTATTAGGCATTGTTGGTAGATGATCGCACGTGTTCACAACTTGAGTGTCCTGTATTCATTTCCTCCGGTATTGTCATCTCAGTTTTAACGGATGATTTCCCATCAAAGGCAATCCTTTGTTAGTGAAATTGCGAAATTATCTCCGACCCCACGGCATATTTGTTTGAATCCTGCAGTCAATATTCAGCCTAGCTCTAACCGGACAGAACACACCAAAAATAATTTAAATCTCACGCACAAAAAATGACTGGAATACACGTTTCCCCCTCCCCCCATGGCGCAACAGTCCCCAGTGGGCCAGGATCTTCTCATCGTCTAGGTTTCACGATCACACTCCGAAACAATACGTTCGGTAGGACTCCTCTGGACGAATGATAAGCCAACGCAGATACCTCTACCTGACAACACACAACGCTCAATAGAGAGATATTCATGCCCCCGGCAGGATTCGAACCCTCAATCCCATCAAGCGAACGACCGAAACCCGCGCCTAAGGCTACCTTGCCACTGGAAGTGACAGGAATTCGTCGGTTACCGGTTATAAACATCTAAGGTTCTGGTTTTCCTTTGCGTTAGTACAGAAACTTCCAAGGTTTTTGTTTTTCGTGAGTACAGTCTACACAGTAAAATTCCATGCACCGATTTAGACGATTCTGTGACAACAGATTATGACTACAGGGTGACTGTTCTGACTATGCAGCGGCGAGAAGTAAATGCCGTTTCAGCACCTGCAGTTTTACTTCCATGCCATCCTCTTCGCTTACCTGCAAGGGTTGAGGAAAGCCAAAAGGTTTACGAAAAGAAATAAACGACTTTGAATTGAGAAAAGAAGCGGTGGAAGTTTCACTACGAATAACAATTTCCCGTTCCTCAACCTCAACTATGAGTAATGATTCATAAACCACTGTATAAAAATGATGGTGGGTTTGAAACGTTATCTGTTTATAAGACTGACGCTCAAAGTTTTTCAGGTTCAGTGTCGACCAGAACCATGTTGACCTGAAACAAGATATCTATCAGTATCCTATAATGACATTAATGCACCTGTAGAGGAGTTGAAAACAACTACCGAAAGGCTGTATGTACTGAACATACATTAGTTCATAGACTATTATACAATTAATTAACAAACCAACCAATTTTTTTTTTACAATTTTTAGTATGCAATATTGGAGTCTGCCTAAACTGAACAGTTGCCGTCGTCATTAACTAATTCGATAAGATCCTTCCGAGGTTACCTAGACGAGGTTTGGGAGCCGCACTTAGGAGAAAACTCCGACAACAGCGCTGCATGAATATTATAAAATTTTGTTGACGTGTTTGATGAATTCTCCTGTTTATCCAACAACAGTAGATTAGTTCCAGTGTCATTTCTTTAGAAAGTCGTTCACGATCAGCCTCGTGTGCATGTAAGCTACATTAACATTGTTTCTTTAGGAGCATCTTGTGCGAACAACACCATCGACGTTCGCGAGCCGCGTTGTGACACCGGCGCCATGTTATGTT
>Ga0123354_10013946_pt1 | contig 12500 bp, 5 predicted proteins | sample TergutLab28metaG_2_FD_97872 | JGI IMG/M metagenome (GOLD analysis project Ga0123354, IMG submission 97872) | Labiotermes labralis P4 segment gut microbial communities from Petit-Saut dam, French Guiana - Lab288 P4 | ecosystem: Host-associated > Arthropoda: Insects > Digestive system > Gut ... | reverse complement strand
CACACACACACCACACACACACCACACACACCACACACACACCCACACACACACCACACACCACACACCACACCCACACCACACACACACACACACACACACCACACACACACACATACACACCACACACACACCCCCACACACACACACACACACACACACACATACACACACACACAAAACAATAGTAAGGTAGTTTCCACAGATCTTGTTTTTTTCCTTTTAAGACAGGAAATTAGGCTGAAGATTTTCACTGAATTCTTCCGTAGACGCAATACAAGGACCAATCAGTGTCGATGTATAAATTTGATGAACCACTGATGTGACGTTCTCCACAAGACTTCGTATCTTCCATCCGTGTTGTTGGGTCTACGAATCCTTGTGAAGTCGAATTGTTCCAAGTGCTATTAGTTTGAGACGCGAAGAATATAGGGGTAGTTGTGTTCGGATATGATGCGTCAAGAATACGTGGGTGTACATAGAAGGAGAGATAAGTAGCAGTAGTCGGAAGTGAAACGATGAGAGTCGGTTCCGAATCAGGAGATTACTGATCGTTATCAGGTGTGATTTGTACTTACCGGACTTAAGTTAACATACGGTAGCGTGGGAAGGTGTTCGAGCTGATAAGATTTTCCATTTCCCTTGTATAAAAAAAGGAGAGAGCTTTATCTCTTGATAAACATGTTTAAATTATTTGATATAAATACGCTTGAAGTTCTCTCAGCAAATCACAGTTTGTCTTCAGCACGAAGTGAAGATTTAAATCTTAATTTTCTTTCGAAAGATATATAAGCGCCTTTAATATTATCATGAACCTCTTGTCTGTAAAGGTTCTAGGACTTATAATGTTCACATTACTACATTTCTTGGACGGAAGCGTAACAAAAGAGGTAAGTGTCAAGACGTGTCTTTTGGGTCATGACACGTTATAGTCTGGTAGGTGGGTGGGGACATTTCAGAATAGCACACTGCTGGTATTTCTTTATAAAGAATGTACATAAATTGAAATTCATACCCTATGGGTTAGAGAAGCAATAGGCTTTAGGGGTATTTGTACCCGTATATTAAACGACATCAACTATGTAAATATTCGCAAGAATTCTAAGCGAAATTTATGGCTAAATTTCCTAGGGTTTGAATGATACAATCAAGTGAGTTTCCTGTAATATGGAAAAAGATCTTTCCTCAATAGCCGATAAATTATCCGGCCATAAATATTTATAATTTAAATCTTTAGAATTTATTTAATGATAAGAAAGCAGTCTTACGTAAGTGTTCATATGTCATCTGCTAAACGCAGACCCGTATAACAGAGCAAAGATAGGAAATAAGTTTTTGGGAAATGGGGCGATGTTCAGAAATTTAGGAAAAGCTCTGATACATTAAAACAGAATGCAGAAATACTAAGAACCAATTTAATGCGGGAAATTTCCTGTTAGAATTCGGTCCAGAAACGTGCGCGTACTATTTACTGTTGAAAACAAAAATGGAAATCTACGGAAAAATAGTTGAGTCTGAGCTTTTTTATTCCTGTAAAACTTGATCTCTTGTATTAACAGAAGGATATTGGCTGAGGTTATTAAAAGATAAGGTAGCTGAGCTTAAGAAACACGACGGAACGGGAGACGGTCAAAGCGAGAATGAAAGGGAGCGGCGTGGCTTGTAGTCATCGCTAATAGTCATTGAGATGTTTCTATAGTAAAACCAACCAGATGAATCAAAACCTTATATTTATTTCGAAGGTCTTTCCGTTCATCATCAGGATACTGCTGTCTACTTGCTAGCGGGTACCCGCTAGCAAGTAGACAGCAGTATCTGTTTGACAAATGCCTGTTGCAGTGTGTACAGTCTCTAACTCCTGTTGATAGATGGTAAGACCGTCCGAAAAATGTACAGTGTTACTCCAATAAAAAAAATTGAGACAGTGATGCATCTGGTTGATTTTACTATAGAAATATATTAAGATTAACAACCATATGAACGTCAAAAGAGTAATTGAGATGGTCAAATCGAAAACCGTGTGATAGGCAGAGTTTGTGGTACGCAGTGGCAGGAGTAGAAATACATAGAAGATTTGGATGATAAAACCTCGAAAATAAGAAAACATTTGAGATATCTGCGCGTAGATGAAAAGACGAAATTGAAATGATCTTTCAAGTAACAGGATGTGAGGACGTGGACTGGATTAATCTGGAATTATTTAGATAAATTTGACAGATAATTTCGAAGGCCTTAATAAAAAGTCGAGGAACATTGTTTGCAGGATGTGAAGTAAACTGTAAATTGTACTTAGAATAGGGGATCAGGGGCCGAAATTCGAAAAGGTATATCGAAAAAGTGTAGTAGAAAAGTTGTCATTCTTCTTTCTTGTTTTGGCTTATTTTGTGAATGGATAGTGTATCAACAGAGAGTGGAATCTGACAATGGATTCTTTAGTTTTGCATAAAACTAAAAGACTGAAAATGTTTATTCACGATTAAAATCTTTTTCATGCTAATGTCTGTCTTAAGAGTGAGGCACAAGTCATTAGATGTAGCGTTCTGTATTTGCTGATACACAACTATTGTGAAAATATGCTGATATTTATCTCAGTATTTAACCAACCTGATGCACAAAATTTATTTCACAATAAGTTTTATTTCATGTCTCTACATGTTTCGAGCACATGTGTTCATCATCAGGAGGTCAAAATTGCATTACACAGCCTCTGGTATCATCACACCTATAGGTGGCCGTCCCGTGCACGAGACGGTCACCTATAGGGCAAGCACGTTTCAACAACAGTCAAGTTGCATTTTCTGTAGATTCAACAATTAATGTAAAATGTGATGATACCAGTGCCCGTGTAAGGTGCGAAATAAATTTCTTGTTAACTTTTGAAACCGCACCATTCTTTTGTATATACCCTGTATTTAAGAATGTGTGGGATTGTGGTACGCTGCATTCAGCTTAGGGAAATAGATTAGATCGGCTGTTCTACTAGTTTCTTTAAACCCGGAACATAGGAAGCTATGAAATGCGTAATATATTGCAGAAAATACACAATAGGTGCATGAAAAATTACAGAAAAATTTAGAAAAATTTATTTAGTCATAAGTTGAAACTTGTGCCTTGGTATATGTCTTCTGTTTCAACAGTCATACTGTGGCGTTTGTCACCGAGCTACAAACAAATTTGATATGTGTCTAAGACAGTAATAAAACGCACGTCGAAAAATGCTCTTACGAGATATGGGCATAGATGTACGACAAAATATTATTCTAAAGTATAAGTTATAAGTTTATAGACAAATCCTTTATACTTTGGAAGACCTGGAAAGAAAGTCAGCGATTGTGTCACAGTAAAAGTCAAAGTGAAAAATTACGAAAATACAAACTGGTTTGAATTGGGTAAGTTTAAGGTAGGTTAGGTTAGGTTAGGTTAGGTTAGGTTACGTTAGGTTAGATTAGGGACCAGTCGTGACAATTAATGTACATGGTGATAAATTCTTGACTTCGCTGAAAACAAGATTATCAAAGGAATTACCACCGACAAAATTGATTATATTTATTATCATAATTATGAGTTGATTATTTGGCAAATCGATCGGTCATTGAACCAACGAGTGAGTCCTCCATCCATTCTTTAGTTATTCAAATAGTCCATTGCTTATTCAACCAAAATTCGTTCAACAGGGTCCTCACCCACTCAAACAGTCTTTAAGCCAAAACGCGAGAAAACAAAATCCGACCATTCAGTAAATTATCCATACAAGCCGATAGACTTCAAATCCTTCAGCTAGTTTACCATTCAGTTAGTGTGTTCAGAACATTTGATTTTTGTATGAATTTTTCAAATATATAAGTTTATCTTTTCCAAACAACTAACTAACTAACTATTAACTACTATATCGAACCAACCAACCAACCAACCAGCCAACTAACTCATTAACTCCAGGATCAGATTATTTACTCAGGAACTAACACTTCCTCAGCAAGTCAATAAATCTCCTGAATTTTATAAAGCCCGAAATTCTGTTATCAATTTCACAAGCTTCCGCCACCTCTCCGCAACCTAAGCCAGATAAATCCAGTCTGTGCCTCCCCAACCAATTTCTTTAAATTTAATTTTATTACTATTCTCCTCCCTTTGCCTTCGTCTTCCAAGTGTTCTCCTTCCCTCGGTTATCCCCACCAAAATCCTGTATGCAACTCTTCTGTCGCCAATACGTGCCACATGTCCTGTCAGCCTCAATTCTTTTTATACAATCAGCCTAATATTATTTGGTGCGGTGGACAGAACACAAAGTTCCTCGTTATGCATTGTGTCATCTCGACACTCTTACTTCTAAATATCTTGCTCAGCACTCTATTCTTGAACATCGTCAGTCTAAGTTGCTCCATCAGTATGAGAGCAAGTTTCACACCCATACAAAACAGCAGACAAAATTACAGTTCTGTTTAGTTTTATTTTTTTGGATAAAGAACTGGAAGACAAAAGATGTTGCACCAAATGATAACAAGCATTACCTGACTTCAACCTGCTCTTAGTTTCTTCTATAATGTAGTTTTGGATTTTTAGGGCTGTTCCCAAATATTTCTAAACAGAGATTTTAAATGTTTAGCTACTTAAGTATGCTTTGTGTTTTGTGCTTAGATTGAAACATCGGAAAGTTCCTTCCGTCTGATGACGAACCTCCTGGAAACTTTAAATGATTGTCTACAAAATGTCACTGTTCATAAGAAATACGCAGAATATGACTGCCATATTTCTTTGACTGATGGCGGAAACCATACAATCTACATTCGCATTTCAGCATCAGGTGACTTAGAGAAAACGTGTGTGGCTACTCCGCGTCTGCCTGTAAACAAAACAAGATTTACGAGAATATCATTGGACGGCAAATGTGATTTGAAGAAGTCGTTAAACATACCCAAAATACCAGAACCTTTCACTCAATAAAGAACGTGAATTTGTGCCTAAAGTGCTCAGGTGTGCCACAGCAGTGGCGTTACAATTAGCAGAAGTACAAAACTCTATTTTGGAAACTATATTTCTCTCACACACAGATTTGTTTTTGTAATGGACGTATATACAATCCAAAATCATTATAAAAACTGGAAAAAAAATCTTCTGATAGTAAAGACAAAGCTGCTTATAGTATTCTACTTGATTACGTAAGCAATTCCGCGCATGTGCACATGTGCGCAAGTTAGAAATACTTCTGATTACTTACACTAAACACTTCAAAACTAAGTTTCGTCTATACTGAAAAAATTCACCTTATCGAAGTTCCCAGCTCTCTGGGATGTTACATTCTGTGATTAAACGCTTACTTTCCAACGTTTCGGAAGATCATAGTCCTTTTATCTTCAGGGTCAAACAGTACAATGCTGGATATAAAATATTTCATTCTTGCTGCTCTTGAAGATGAAGGAACTGGATTTTTCGAAACATCCTGGAGTGCTGGGGCGGCACAACGTCCCAACCCAGAAGGCTGTAACCCACGAATGAACTTTTCTTACACATTCAAATGTCCGCTAAAAATAAGGCCGTCGGGATTTGTATTTACATAATTTACATATGTTTATTCAAGTATGTGTATTTGTGTTAAATAATGTTGGATAGTTCATGTTTTACATTGAGTCTGTTCGAGCCTTATGAAACGTAATAAACAAACTGTGTTCCTTCTGTCAGTCTGACAATTTTGTCAATAAAGGATTTGATGATTTTGTAACACGATATTTCATTACAACGTCCACCCCAGTCCGTCAACAAACCCCATCGCTATCAACACAACCCAAGCTACGTCACATACATCTCTAAAACCAGTCCCAGTATTATTCTATCCCCATGTATTTGGCCCAAATTTCATTTAGTGTTAGGTTTACCGACTGAATGCCTACTCGTTTACCTATTCGTTTACCTATTCCCTTTTTGGAAGAAGAGATTGTCTTGTTGGTTTTCTCTCCTTAGATCTTCGAGGTTGCGTAGAAAAATAAGGAAAGGACAAGCCATAGTAAAACTATTATTATTATTATTTAAAAATTATTAGATTATTATTATTAGTATTACATACTTACTCCATGGTGAAGAGTCCTTCTTGAGAAGCTAACTGGTTTTCAGCTAGTCAAGAAATTCCCAGCATTTCACGGAACCCGAAGGTTCATTACCGCACTCACAAGCGTCCGCCAACTATCTCTATCCTGGGCCCGCCCAATCCAATCCATATACCCACATCCCACCTCCTGGAGCTCCATCCTAATATTATCCACCCATCTACGCCTAGGTCTCCCCAGTAGTCTCCTTCCCTCCGGTTTCCCCACCAAGACCCTGTACACCTCCCTCTCCTCACCCATACGCGCCACATGCCCAGCCCATCTCAGGCTTCTCGATTTTATCACCCGCACAATATTGGGTGAGGAGTACAAATCATTTAGCTCCTCGTTATGCAATCTCCTCCATTCCCCCGTTACCTTGTCCCACCTAGGTCCAAATATTCTCCTCAACACCATATTCCCAAACACCCTCAGCTTCGTATCAGTATTAGTATTAGTAATTGTGGTAGTAGTGATAGTAGTAGTCGTATTAGTAGTATTATTAGTAGTAGTGGGGACCGCGGTAGCACAGTGGTTAAGGCGCTGTGCTACAGATCGGAAGGTCGCTGGTTCGATTCCAGATGGTGTCATGGAATTTTTCATTGACATAATACTTCTGATCGTACTATGGCCCTAGGTCGACTCAGCCTCTAACAGAAATGAGTACCAGGAGTATTTCCTGGGGGTAAAGGCGGCCGGTGCTTAAGGCTGACAACCTTACCACCATCCTGGGCCATTGTCACGGAGTCTGGGAACCCTAACTTCCTGGAACCCTCTGGGCACGTCGAGCCTGTAATGGGACTGATTTACCTTTACCGTGTAGTAGTAGTAGTAGCAGCAGTAGAAGTAGTAGGATTAGTAGTGGTAGTAGCAGCAGCAGTAGTATATACTCTCATGGAAATATCGGTGCACATTTCCCTGTGAATCTGAAAATTTATATTTACAACCTCAAGGGATATTAACATAAATTCCGCAGTAGTATCCTTTATCGCATTAGTAGAAGTATAATATTTTTCTAAGGAATAAATATATATAATTCATTATCTCATCATGCCACTTGGAGTTACAGCCCCTGTGAATATTCATCCTAATTACGGGCCTGAAAAAAGCGACCCACCTGGCCACACAGCACTTCGATATATGCGACCCAATCAATAATATTATTCGGCCCAAAATTAGTCTAATTTAAATTGTTTTCGTCACGGCCCTTAAGGTTGAAACCTGTTCTCTGTTAGTGGATTCTGGCCTACAACATATTGCAGGAGAGAGAGCAGGGTAAAAAAAATTCAATTTCATTATTAAATTTATGAAAACCTTCTTTAGTGGTTTGTTTAATTTTAATAAAAATAGTTTCTCCACTTTATTACTTAGCGTGACCTGAATTCCGTCATAAATTTCAAAACCATTTGTTTGGTCCCACTGTATATATTCTTGGCAGAAATGATAAGCTGTCTTTTCAAATTTGGTACCACTGGCCTCATATTTGACACGGTAATCAACGCCCAGGTTCACTGTACACTAAACGCCTTTTCAATTATCAAGTGAGGCACAAATTCCACCACATTAGCTGCATTCGTCGAAGTTTTGTCTTATTAACAGGAAACGGACTGCACTCTTTAAGAACACACAGTCTTTTGTTGTAACGATCCATTAACATCAGAATTATTGACACTTAATAAGTAGAACTGCTGACAACGTCGGCTTTCCTCTAGACACAAGAGAATCATGATGCTTTGTACAAGACAGGTTTATTAGAAACTTGCATGAGTTCGAGAAATGGATACGTTATTGACACAATCCCACAAAACACTCGTAAGAGTGAAGACAATCTGCTCGTTTAGTCACCCAGCATTGGACTCATTTCTCTCTTCTTCTTCTTCTTCTTCTTCTTCTTCTTCTTCTACTTCTTCTTCGTCCTCTTCTTCTTCTTGTATTGGAATCCTTGGTGTAACTTAGCCTCTTCCAAAATGTGTCCTCCAATCTTCTCGGTCCTGCGACTTAAGTCCATCCGACTGCCGGTTTGAGAATCTTTTCAACAGAACATGCTTCTATTATGTTAGGTTTTTCAGCTCCACACATAAAACCCTACCTGGAGGATCAGGGCATCCATTTTTTCCGATCATTACTTTTGACCTGTCTGTTCTGGACGGACCTCCCAGTAGCTATGCTACTGCCAGCGTAGTTCTCACGAACATCTGACCACACAAGCCCCACCACTACGTCAAATTAAGGATAACTTCTAGAGGACTATTTTCTATAACTGATCTATTCCGCTGGTTAAGTAGTCCATCCATCTCACACTGTTCACCTAAGCGAAGCACTGGTTTCGATGTCCTATAAGCACTCTTCGTAAGGCCAAATAAACTAATTTTCATGATTTATAGTCTATTGTAATGGAATAGGACTGTAACCAACCTTATTTTTGCCACGATTAATTCTTATCTGGCTAAGAATACTTCTTTATTAGACGCTAGATATAGTCGGAAATAGTTTACAATAGTTTTTATAGGAGCAATCCCGTTGTGTTATTCAGTATTCATAAAGTGTTTTATTCAGTCACAACACAACATCACTATATAGTCAATAATGTGTAGTTCTGGCTAAATGTTTCGGTCTCATCAAACCATACTCAGGCCAATATATATTATATGAAGGTACATCCCACAATGTACGCACACATTGAATGTACCTTCATATAATGTATATTGGCCTGAGTATGATTTAATGAAGCCGAGACATGTAGACAAAACTACGTATTATTGAATGTTTATTGTGTTTTGTTGTGACTGAATAAAATACTTTTTGAGTTTACAATAGTTTCACTATTTTCTTCATGAGTCACTTAAGAGGCTACTTTATAATCCTTTATTGAACGTCCTTGGCACAAGGTAATAAGTCTTCAGTTGGGAAGCATAATTGATTATATTTCTGCAGGCTGGAGTAAATTTTATCTTAGGCATTAATTAGTATCTACGTAATTATTGACCCATTATTATTACTTCTTTACACCGATCACCGTGTTTGGTACAGTTACCAGGTTCAGAGCTGCAGGATCGAGAAATTGTGGTTCATTTCACGCCCGGAGCAAGATTTGCTACTCTCTAAACCGTCAGTAGACCTTTACACAAATAATCAGTACGTAACGGAAAGCAGTTCGGCTAGGGTACAGTGGTCGGTGCTTGAAGCTAAGTGCTTTAACTTTTTAATGCCGAGTTTAAAAATCAGAAGAACTAAGGACTTCGTGTCGTGGTCAGGGAAAAATTCAGCTTTGCACTTACCTCTTTTTAAGTTTCATTTCCCAAAACTTAAATTGTGACACACAAGCCTGTAGTTTTACTGCTCTACACATGCAGCTTGTTTTACAGAAAGTAATGTATAGATGTAAATTTCATGTAATGACACCCAGAAAATTACACTTACGTACAATGACAATGATGATAGTATTAGCTACAGAAAACAGCATTATTGGTCACAGCGCACACACTTCGCAAAGTGAATAATAAAGTAACAGTATCAAACCATCATCACTTGAAAAGACATTATATATACTGGAAACTGTACATAGAGAATAGCTGCAAAATTACATGCCATAGACACGTGAATGTTTCAGGTAAATAATTGTAAACACTCTGCACATAGGTGATAACAAATTTAATAACTGTTATTTTAATTATTATAAGGAATTTATGGGAATAATAGACATAGAGAAATGCTAAACATATCTACAGAATACGGTAAGATTGAAGTCTTTCTAAGTAGGTTAAAATGAAATTTTTATTTAATTTACCTTACATATTGAGAGTACCAGTAAGTGTAAAAATGTAACCGACTTCAAAGTAATTAGTAATAATGAACAATAGATTTGAGAAGAATAAATTACACTAATGAACGTTAAAGTGATCCCGTTACAGGCCCGATGTGGCCCAGAGGGTGGGTAGAGGTATAGCTCTACTCTTCCATGACCGCGGCACTAGAAGGGGGTGAGTGGTCAGCAGCACGCCCCGGCCGCACCCCCGGGAAAAAAGGTACCCCTTTTTACAGGAGGTTGGGTGGGCCCCAGGGCCGGTCTGGACGGGCGGAAAATAAACTACACTAATATGAAGTAAAATTAACTAACACAAAAAATGTTCGGGCAAGATTTAAAAAATATTTTTCACCCTTCAAATTGTGGGATTTCCGGTTAACAATTTTCGTACTCATCTTAGAGTCATTAAGTTACAAGTTTCAGACACTTTAATTTAAAAATAATTAACCAAAATTTATAAAAGGCCAATAAATGTCACATTGAAATGTACTTAGGTAAAGGTAAAGTGATCCTGTTACAGGCCCGGTGTGGCCCAGAGGGTGGGTAGAGGTATAGCTCCACTCTTCCATGACAGCGGCACTAGAAGGGGGTGAGTGGTCAGCAACACACCCCAGCCGCACCTTACCCCCGGGAAAGACCCGGTACCCATTGTACAGGAGTCTGGGTGGGCCCTAGGACCGGTATGGACGGGCGGAACATCCCGTCCCACCGGAATTCGATCCAGGACCGTCCAACCCGTAGTCAGTCTCTATACCGACTGAGCTACCCGGCCTACTGAAATGTACATACTAGAATATGGATTTATATTCTTAGTCGAGAAGTTAGTATTAGTTTGACCATCCAACAAAATCGAACGTTACAGTTACCGAAGACTTTTTCTGTCACAACGACATTTCCTAACAAGTCCCAGAAATAACCCACACAAATCCAGACTAGACTATCACGTTTTATTTATTGCGAAACAAGTTTAATATTATTCTTTCCAAAACAATTTCTTCTCACAAGAATTTCGGACACAGCATTGGACACCAATATTTTCCGCCCTGGCCTGGACTACGAAACACACTTTCCTACCGTCGCTTTCAGTCCATTTCCCAGAATGACATTTACTGTAGTGTGCCAAATACGAAATTCTTCCTTATATGATCTTTGCCAACTGCAAGATATCTCAGAAATGTTTCCCCCAAAAACCCTTTAATATAAATGTCCTTGTTGGTAGATTAAGTCTAGTTTCGAAAATACGATTTATTCCAAATAGGCATTTGTGGACAGAGGAAACATGTAGTGAAACTCCTTATACGGACAATTAAATAGGTATGATGCACCTAAATATCTTACACGAACAATTTAAAATGTCCGAATTAACTTTCAATCTTGTGACGAAATTTTAATGACGTCATGAAATCCTTTTAAAATAATTAGAATTTGCCATTTTTAAGTGGTCTTATTAGAATACTGCTAAATAACTAATGCACAGACAAGTCTTAACAGACAATTTTGTTTACAAAATATCAAAGCGCAAAGCAATTTGTTTATATTTTACGAAATAATATATATCGAAATTTAGTTTCAAGGAAAATATTTGTTGTGTACCAGGAAATGCAGGATTTTTAATTATGATTCAACATTTTGAGGTCAAGAAGGTTCCATATGCTTAGCTCCAACAACTTTAAAAAAAACTAATTAAATTTGTGTGTTAAAAGTTTCTTCTCTGGAAACCTAGCGGAGACAAAGGTCTGTAATCAAGCCTATACACCCAAATCCTGAGAGAGAAAGATGAGGGTTTGCCTATCTTTTATAGCCCTTAGCTTTTCGTCGAGATTTTGCATATATAATATGGGCACATGAAGGGCTGGGAAGAAAGAGTAAAGTGTGTAGAGGTCTTGGGCGTGGAGGAAATCTGCAATAACAAGAGATGAAGCACCACTTAGCGCGACATAACTCAACGGATAATGTCAAACAGCTACGGAAACACCCCATCGGCACGTAGAGTGCAAAGCGCGCTTCCCAGAATCTTAAATTATAGAGGGCAGATGCTAAGACACTCACTCGTTGAGAGTGTTGAAGGCGAATGAGAGAATGAAGAAACAAGGAGAGAAGAGAATGGAAGAATGGGGAAATTTTGACGCAATGTGTATTACCCCCAATATTCTGATAAAACCTGAAAAGAACCTTAAGTTCATTCCTTTTCAAGCTTCTTTCCTGAATCGAAATTAGAGTGTTAAGCCAGGTTTTATACAAAATTTAATGATATGGGTTAAATATAAATTGGATACTAAGCCACTGTTCTTGTTCCAGGACAGGTTCGGGAGAAAAAAGCAAAAATACAGGGAAGAATCGCAACTCTAATATTCTGTACGTTGAGTGCTTGTGCTGTTCTGCGCAGCGAGTAAAACAAATGATACATTCAATGGTTTGTTAGAATAAGTTTCACTTTTATTTGATAAATTGAAAACTTTACATAATAATGACTACCAGATTCTTTTATTTATCTTAGTAATTAACCAACTTGATGCACAACATTTTTGTTTTACAATAAGTTTATTTCATGCCTCTACATGTTTCGAGCACATGTGCTCATCATCAGGAGGTCAAAATTGCATTACACAGCCTCTGGT
>Ga0123354_10013945_pt1 | contig 12500 bp, 8 predicted proteins | sample TergutLab28metaG_2_FD_97872 | JGI IMG/M metagenome (GOLD analysis project Ga0123354, IMG submission 97872) | Labiotermes labralis P4 segment gut microbial communities from Petit-Saut dam, French Guiana - Lab288 P4 | ecosystem: Host-associated > Arthropoda: Insects > Digestive system > Gut ... | reverse complement strand
GGGAGTTTACCCCTCATTTTGCATAATTTCTCATAAGAGAACAGACCTCATTTATTGTCAAATAAATTAAGTTGGGGGGGGGGGGTGAAAAACATGTTATTAACGTGATTAAGGTATTTTTGTGGCAAAACACACCCAAGAAATCCCACATAAATACAAAGAGTTACATCCACACAGTTTTTTTACATTTACAATGAAGAATGATGAGGGAATGTAACACTGATACTGCAGCATGAGCTAGCAAGTTGGTTTCTGAATTTTGACTGCAAACACCTGCCCTGTAGGATTGAAATGATCATATGAAGGCAACATTATTGTTCCTTATATCAGGGCAGATGACTACACCCCTACTGTACTTCATGCCTTTCTCAGACAGGATAACAATAAGTTATTCGTATGTCTGAGCTTCAAGCCTTGGAAGTGAAAAGGGGGCATGCATGTGACAGGGATGAGCAATCAGATTATTGTCCTAGTTTACCCTAGCATGGTGGAGGGAAAAAAAAAATTACAGCCTTCAGTCATCCAGTCAGCAGCATGCTACTGAATGAACTATCAGAGCTAAATAATTCTAAGTGTACTGCTTTAGCAGAGTCTTTGTGTGGGGGAAATAGTGTATCTAACCTTCCTCGACTGAGCCAGCCAGGGAGATGAATGGATGATTTTACTCTTCCAAGGATTAGGACATGTTCTTCCTCTAGGAAATATTGCAAACCTTGTATTTTCAACAAGACAGAAGTGCCCATTAATATACTTACTGTAACATGTAGCAGACTTACCTGTCACATTATGAATTTAAAATGTCACCTGTCAATACCACAACTCACACAAAATAAAATACAGGGCATTTCATAATGTACTCCAGGATTACAAAAATTTATTATAGGAAAACTGTAGGACACGTATTTAAGAAACCTGTACAGATAGAAGGAAAAAATAAAAATTTTTTCCTGCCAGTAAGGTGTTTTTCATCGTAGTTCACATTTCTGTTGCTAGGCAATGTGAGTGTACGTAGTGAGAGAATAGGCGTTCTGGGGGAGAAGTTGTTTTGTGTGTTGGAATATCACATGAGTTAAGTCTGTGGTTACTGTGCAATGTGCATTTCGTGCAAAGTACCCACCTACAGACAAGACCATTTGTGTGTGGTATAAACAATTTACTGAAACTGGGTGTATGTGCAAGCAGAAATCAAGTGGTTGCTCATTAACCACTGAAGAGGACTTGAACGGGTTTGGGCCAGTTTTCTGCATAGTCTGAAGAAATAAACAGGAACTGCAGCTAAGGAGCTATCGATGTTGAAAACAACAGTATGGAGGGTTCTGCATAAGTGTTTGGTGTTTAAACCATACCGCATCTAAAATGGTAAAATTGTCAGATGAAGATCACAGGCGCCGGCTTGATTTCTGTTTACAGTTACATGGCTTAATAAGTTCTGATGATAATTTCCTAGAAAAGGTACAGTTCTGTGATGAAGTGACATTCCACATCAGCAGTGCAGTAAATTGTCACAATGTCAGAATATGGAGATCTGAAAACCACATGCCTATGTGGAGCATCAATGTGACTCTCCTAAAGTCAATGTGTTTTGTGCAGTCTCCAGTCAAAAAGTATACGGTCCATTCTTCTTTGCTGAAGAAACCGTTACTGGCATGACATATCTGGACATGTTGCAACACATCCCGACATTCATATTCCAGCAAGACGGAAGTCCCGCCCACTTCCACTGTGAGGTTTGTCAGTACCTGAACAGTGTTACCAGGATGTTGGATAGGGCGTGTGGCTGGAAATGACCAACCACTGATGCTTTGGCCCCCAAGATCCCCTGACATTAAGCCCTGTGATTTTTTTCTTTGGGGATACATCAAAGACCAGGTATTCATCCCATGATTCCCATGTGACCTCGCCGACCTAAAGGCATGATCATTGCAGCAGTGAAGAATATTGATGCACCCAAGTTGATGCGTGTGTGTGGCAAGAACTTGAATATTGTATCGATGTGTGCCGTGTCACCCATGGTACACACATCGAACACCTCTAGTTGTCAAAAAAAACTTTTTCAGTTTTCCTGTGGCTGTGAACAATTCCATTAAGGTAGGTCCTTTGGTTTTCTTGTTAAAAATGTTTGTAATCATGGAGAACATTATGACGTGCCCTGTAGTTCACACAAACCAATGACTATTAATCCCATTATTCAAACTTCATCCCCTCATAGAAAGTGGCAAGTGCTTTATGTTGTATTATGTACTTTACAGTAGCCTTTTTTAATACAAAAGCTAGATTCCTTTAGACAAATTATGGACAGTAAATCCAGTATTGTTCCACAAACCGAATACATTACAAAATAAATATTCAAGAATTCTCTGTCACTGTCTTTGCAACAGGTTTCTTTTTCTTCCTAATACAACGGTAATGATCATCATAATAATCATCATCATCTTCTTCCTCCTCCTCTTCTTCTTCTTCTTCTTCTTCTTCTTCATCATCATCATCATCATCATCATCATCATTAATGCGGTACAAGTGTCTGTTTTTGTGTGACATGAGGGTCACTAGCCTACTGAATGTCAAACCACAGATATCACACTTATAAGAGCCACTATTAGGTGCCCCCATATCCTGATCGCTATGATCTTTACCTACAGTCGCAGCACCTTGTCTTAAATAACTTGTCCTCAGTAACCCAGAAAATTGTCCAAATGATGATGAAAGTGTGCTTTTGGAAGTGCTTTCTCTACTACTGTCAACTTCATTATCATGAACTGAGTTGTCAGAAGTCTTTTTCACTGATGCTCTGTTCTCAGAGACCATTGCCTCTGGTACCATGTTCTTACAGGTTTCTTTCCCTGAAGTCTGGTCCTCAGAGGTCTTTCTCCTAGTTACTTGTTCTTCTGGTGATGATGAGTTAAATTCTTTGCTCTTGCACACATGGTTGTTGATACATCTCTTGGAAATAAAAGTACCTTCACAACAAGAGCAAGTGTAAACATTGCATATTCCTGGAATTCTGGTCAATACCGCATTTGGCACAAGTCCTTCCTCTGGATCACTTTCATTCACCTCTTCTTCAGGGCTATCACTGACGTTTGTCATGTCTATTTCATCCAAGGCTGACCCTGGAGGCTTATGAAGTACAAATACAACATCAGACTCAGCACTTTCTGAATCATCATCCCTGCTTCCAACCTTGGACTTTGGGCCAGGTTTTCGTGTCACTTTCTTTTTCAGTGTATCTGCATTCCCATGAGATCTGAGATTTAACACGTTATCATTTATAATTGCTGCCTTGGTCCTAACATGATGCTTTGGTTCAAATTTATTTGATTCTGCCGCATTTTTACTGCCATCTTCAGTCCTCAAACATCCAAGTACAGGTTTTACACAATTACTTTTATTTGTATGACGACACCTTGAACGATGTTTTGAAGGCATTTTCCTTTTTTTGGACATCTGAACACTACTCAATGTGTTCTTATGTTTCCTGGATTCAGTTCTTGGAGTCGCAGTCCTCGTGTCAACTCCCATTTTCTCACTTACTCCTGAATCAGGAAACCTACAAAAACATTCAGAATTACTATACACACAAGCACGCCATATCAGCACATGCCAAGAACAGATACATTTTTAAGCAATACTCATAATCAACACACAACAACAAACATGCCTGACTAATAATAAAGTTGAGAATGACTTAAAGCATGAACAGCATGGTATTTTACATTGTTCATTACAATTATAGGTGAATCATGTGCATATACAGCATGCAAAACTTTTGATCCTGCAACTCAGACGAAGAAATCTCTAAAACTAGTTATCTGGTAGGAAAAAAAAAAGAGAATCTCTTCAGTACAAATTTCATAAAATCACATACACATGCAATACACAGTATTCCAGGTCATAAGGTCAATTAGTGTGGGATCCAGCTCTAGATATAATTCTCTTTCAGAAAGTCATATACTCATGGGTTCAATTCACAACAGTTACATTGAATAAAGTACAAAAGAAAGAACAACACTGTGTATTTTCTGAGATTTCTTGTTCAATGTACAATTACAGTTGCACATTTCAGTACTTACGAAAATCATTCCTGGGGCCTCTAACTGCTTAAGCAGATATTCTGACCTTTGTGACCTCAGAATGGGTAACCTTATAAAGCAATGTGGCATTATTTATGCACCTTGCAGCACTGAGAATTCCATGAAGTAATTCTCTCTGTGCATACACCTTGGTTTTCATGTAATCTGACATAGGGTGATCTAACGGGTTCAGATATTATAAGCATGGTGGCCAATTCTCTGTATTGCCTTCACCTATCAATTGTTTAGGGACCTGCTGTGCCAGTTGACAATCCAAATAAAATCTGCAGGTGCTCCATGAAGCTGGTAGTACATCTGATAAAGGTTTGTATGTTCTCTAAGAGTACACTCCATGCAACAAAAATCAATCTCTAATACAGACTAAGACACGTAAGATCCGCAGTTGCTCAGGGATCCTGAACATCATATTACAGAAGACAGACCTCAAAAAGAACCTTGTAAAGAGCTAACATTCTACCATTATATTGTGCACAAGTAAGATGTACATTTTAAGAAATAAAAACACTTGTAAAGAATGCTTTCTTGTAGCAGATCTGAAATCACTTTCAAACATAGAATGTGACAGAACAAAAAATCATGGAAAAGTAATAGGAATATATGTTTTCCTAACACTTCTAGCCCTGCCATCATAGAATATACTAACTTTTGATACACACAAATAAAATAACTGACAGTAAGTGTGTGCATGTGTGAATATACAAGTAACACGTGGGTGGGTGGTCATTGATATTCATCTGGGCTTTTCTTATAATCAGGCAGATACAGTGCTGTCTGTTTACAAGATATCTAACACAAATAACTGTAGTGAAGAAAAGGCAGAGAAAAGGCACACACAGACCAACAAAGGAAAATTAAAAATGATTTGAATTATGAAGCCTCCTGTATGTGTACATCACTTCTGGCCTACAGAACATTTTTAAGTTTCATTTATGACGCACAACATACCAGGAATTTCACTGCAGGGTCAAGATATCTAGAGAATGAGATTTTCCTTGGTTTTCCAAACAAAAGCTAGGATAATACCTCCAAATATGCCATGACCACTTCACAGCATTTTAAATTCATTATTCACCATTACAGTTCCATTTGACACTTACAACACTATGCTGTTAAAAGCAGGTAATATAAGAGCTCAGCCAAAAATCCACATACCCCACAACATTATCATCTGAAGTGCTTTCTGAGTCTGCTGCCACTGGCTCTTCTGCTAGATAGCTATTGCCCATATCAGAGTTAACAAACACTGTGTCTGAAAGAGGATCTGTTGCCGAAAGAGGGTCTTGTGTTACTGAAGTATGCTGCATATTGTTGGCTTGTACTTGTGTACATGGTGCTAGTGCTGGTGCTGTTGCTGGTAACAATTGTGGTGGTCCTGTTGAAAACGTATCTTGACTTTCTTGTTTGATTTGCGGTGACAGTCGTGGTGGTGTTGGCAATGGCTCATCTCTTTTTTCTTCCTCAATTCGTTCACGCTTGATCTGCCCATCTTGCTGTGACTACAAATGAACGGTACAGTGAAAACTACAGAGAACAGTGACTATTCCTGCATACTAGAGTAGAACATATCTGATGATGTTATGTTGCTGAATTTGTTTTGTTTAGGCTTCGTAAACCCAACAATATACCAAATCATAACATAAAGGAAATAATGGTAATAATAAGCCCAATTTACTAGAGAAATATAAAAGTACATAAAAATACAACTTTACATCACTAGCAACTACAGATATAGTGAATGATATTTCAAAATGTGGTAAAATAAAATGCAACATGTCAGTGGCCAATCTGATGCTGCCAAGGCAGACAGTGGTTTAAATGATGAAGAATAAAATTAAAACTCCTATGCTTCACTACTCTTCTATTAAGTGGGGGTTAAAGGAAAGGATCAAACATCAATTTTCTGTATTTTTAAAGTGATTATGAAGGTACACAGGCGCAGAAGTGACAGGGGAGACATAATACCTTCTCTTCTAAAGGCTGGACTGGGGAAATCAGGCAAACTAACCTAACATAGTAAATTATGCTCATAACAGGAAGGAATCTAAGCATTTTAGGCATGTTTGCAAAATTTAGAAAAGCAACTATTAGCTTAGTCACATCTGTCCATCCATCCATCCATCCGCAATGGAACAACTCAACTCCTGCTGGACAAATTTTTTTTAAATTTGATATTTATCTAACCAGTTGTGTGATAACAGTCGCCATTTATTGGTCATAATTTACACTGGTGTAGGATCATTTTCAGGTTTAAAGTAATTTCTGATAAAGAATGTTTCAGGGTAATCAAGGGTCCACTTCAGACATCTTTTACAACAGCAGCCAAATCATAAAATTTTACAGTCACTGGGAACTGTTTCTTACACAAATATCCAAAATAACTCCAAAGCAGCAATTGCTGATATTTTCAAACACATCACCAGCAAAATTCTTCTTAAATCAAATTTGTTCCAAACATTCTGCCAGACCATGATACTCAAACAGGTTCCCTGACGAACAGAAAAGCAAAAACAAATTCCTCTTGATTCAATGTTATAAAAGAGTAACGAGACAAGCAATGTATATATCATGTAATAATGAGGCACATTCATGAAACCATTGTTGCTGTGGAAAAGCAATAAGTATTACATATTCTTAGTGTGTGACTGTAGCCTTAGTTATCCAACATGCAATGTGCTTGTGCCATATTATATTGTTACATATGGCCTTTCTGGCTACATCAAATTTTTCCACATTATCTCATAAATGGCACAATTTTCAAATAATAGTTACTGAACTTAAAATGTGTGTTTTGATTCTTTCTATAACTTGTGTCCGAAACATTTCTCATTCTAAGAAGAATAACAGTATTGTAATTTGTATGTGTATTTTTTTGTTACTAGTATGGGTTTCTTGGTTGTTTACTGTTTATTCAGTTGGGTGTAAAATTGGGCTTGTTAGTACGTGCGTACGTGCATGGTTATATTAAGTAATATGAGACTCTATGAGACGAAAATTTCTATACTGATTGTAATTGCTGATCCAGGGATATTTATAAGGATAATTCGGTCTTATTTATGTACAATTAACAGTATAGCGGGTATAGCTCCCTAATAATGGAATAATAAAAGTACCTGTTATTCTTGTCAGATTATAATAAAACATGAATTTTTTCTATGGATTTCGGAAAATACTGACATACCAAGCAGACAGACGGGCAGACAGACGGACAGAGATGAAGAAGCTAACAGATGCTTTTCACAGTTCTGTGAATGCGCTTAACAAGCAAGTAAAAGATCATTTAGTTCAAGTGTAACCTATAAAATTAAAATCAGGTATTTTTTTATAGCAGTCCTAATGACAATACATTGAATATTATACATCTTCCATGCAACAGTTATACATAAGAATATATTTATTTCCAACTAATTACACATCTGTTGGAATATACATACATTATTACTTTTCTGACATGTTTCAGCTGATAAAAATAGCCATCCTCTGGGATACTGTTTACACAAAGATGCATTTGATAATGACACATATTGTTGTCAACTCTGCACGATAAAGTGCTGCATTATAAAATTATATAGGCCTACTTAAAAGTTCAATATTTGATATTAAACAATTACTAAAATTAGGTTAAAAGTGTAAAATATTTGTACCAGTTACATGTATCTTTCTTTGCATTCAAACATCTAAAACCAATAGGTCTTGTTGAACATAGCTGGATCATAAATCCAGTTTATCACAAATGATGTACACATGATGATAAGAACACTCTGTACAGAGTAATGCATACGAACTCTCCACAATAACCTAAATTGATCACATGCAATGTCGCCTTTTCACGCGACACAGAATACACCTGGATGATTCTCAGTGTGCAGTGTATCTGTGGAGAAAGGATAACAACAAACCACATGCTGACCTTACGTTACCAAGCTCTGTTGTCCCTATGCTTGGACCAGATGTTAAAGATACGCTCTTTATATTAGTCTATAGAAAAATAATTTCTGCTACCCTCCCCACAAATGTGAATAAACTTAAAGCAAATTGTTCCTCAAAGGATGTGTTAATTTTTTCTTTTATCAAATTCTAAATTCTATTCAGAGGATCATTTAGGAGAGTGTAAACATCCTTGCAAGCACTCTAACAGACAGGCTATAGGTGATAAATTATGGTTTCTTCTGTTCAAAAACATGATTATATACCTACACGTCCAGTACTTGCAAATTATGGGCTGTACTGAGGCCCAAGGATCTCATGTGCTCTCATTTTCCAGCATAATAACTTGAATCCTAAATTGTAAATGCTGTAATTTCCATTAAACACCCAAGATAAAAAAGCTAGTATAAGTATAGAAATTATATACAGTGGAATAATCTCAAGCAGTAACCACAGAATAGCACAGAAATGATGAAAGCAATGCCAGTTACCCTTTATCTGGAAATTCTAATGGTATAAATTTAACAAACTCTGACCAGGGACTAGACCACCAATTGTATATACTGGCTCACCCTACTATTTGATGATGAGGCAGAAGAAGGAGGAGGAGAATTACTACTACTACTACTACAAAAGTGGCAGCAGTAGCAGCAACAAAGACAAAAACAACAACAACCATGGATTTTGCCATCTGAGGTGAATGTAAGCACATGGTGCAATATACGAAGCAAGGAGTCAGAAGTTAAATATTTATCTATCTAGTCTGTTATCTTACTGGTTCTGCAGGTATGTGCTGCGAAACACCAGGTTGCTCCCACGACACCTGTGTCTTCAAGTAAGCCTCTGTCCTCACACACAATTCCCGAAAATTATAAAATTCATCAAGTTTGAATGCACACCGATGGCAAATGAGTTTACTCCATGGATCTCTCTCATCAACCTGAAATGCAACAAAAAAATAACAATGCAAATAGGCAAAAATTATTTCAAAATCAATGTTGTAGACCGAGTGAAGACAAATTTCCACAAGCTGCACATGAAAAACCTATGAGAAAGACCAAATTTAATGCCATCACACCAGTTCTAGGAGACTAACAAGGTGAGTCAGTAAGCAGGTTACAAATGAATGCATTCCAATACTCATGTACCAAATGGGGTTTGGTTTGCAACAGTAGGTGGCAGCACTTTTCAGAGTACTTTCACACTGCAAGTTAACTGTGCATATGTGAGTGATATGTGTATCTCTAGTGGTTAAATACGGTGACTATACTTCAAGAGTCTACAATCAGAAATCAGTGCTCTGTGGTTTGTTTTTTGTGGGTGAAAGGACAATTTGGCAAAGGATATTCATAAAGAAATGCTTCTTGTGTATGGCAAGAGCCATTTGTTGTGCAAGGCTGTTCACAGATGGGTTGAGAAATCACATGAGGACGTTACAAACTGGATGAAAATGACATAGTGAATTGCCTCATGGAAATCACATTACATGTGACTGTGAGTGAAGCAGAAACAATGATCTCAGCCAACATATCAGGAAGGACAGGTTATGTAGCAGACATTACTGGGTGTTCCCACATCATAATGCAGGATCGTCTGCAAATTTAAAAAGTAAGCACTACATGGGTTCCTTAGTATAGAATGACTGACAAAGGCATGCTCTGGAACACCTATTTTGCTACAAGGGTAAGGGAGATGACACACGTTCAATAGGACTGTTACCAGTGAGGAGTCAAGGGTCCATCACTTCCAACCCAAATCAAAATGTGCATCCTTGCACTAGAAGCATGCCATTCACCTGTAACCAAAAAGTTTAAAGTTATGCCACCAGGGGGACAAGCAATAATGTCCAGTCTTCAAAAGTCTAGTCCTACCATCAATGCCACATCATATTGCCTAGTTCAGTGTATGCTTAAGGAATTTATTTGCAGAAAACAACCTGGCTCCTGAATAGAGAACTACTGCTCCTTATTAACAATGGCAGAGCCCATGCAGCATATGCACTCCAAAAAACAGTTTGGGAACTCAAACAGGAATGCCCTGACCACCTGCTCTACAGCCCAGACCTTGCCCTGAGTAATTTTCAACTCTTTGGTCCACTGACAGAACACCTTGGCGGCAAACATCTTTCAACATACTAAATCATAACTTTCCTTTCCTTGTACCTGTAACTTCTTGGCACACTACACAGTCCTGGAACCCTCTTTTACAACAGTGATAATGGAAAAGGTAATAACAGTATAGGTTATAACTTGTCCCGATCTTAAAAATGTAACAACTCTAAATAATCTGCCAAGAAATGTTTCTAGACCATGAAAATACTGACAAAACCAATGTGCATGGAATGAAGAGAGAACTTGCAACGACTGAATGCTGAAAAGCAGATATTAACTACTACCATAAATGATTTAAAACAAATTATGTACCATCTGCCCTCTGGAAACAACATACACAGGTCTTCAACAAGACCAATTGAATGCTGCAGGCATATGCTGTACACAACACAGGCAATTATGTCAATACTGCATTTCATGTAACCTTACAGGGTTGTAGGAGCAGTTTCATATTTTAGGTATCCTGGTTTCATGCAACCACTGCAAGTCACCATGTCACTGTTAATATGAGGCTACCTAACAGAATAGGCAAATTTTAATTCTGTTCCAATTTCTCATCAGTTTATACATACGTCTTTCATCAAAATATACCCATCAACTGAGGCTTTGGTATTCAAACACTTTCATGAAACCCTGCGGTTCCATGGGCAAATTGCAGGAGTTCAAAAAGCATATTTCCTTGACAGTTAAAATGGTAAATATAATTTTTATAATTTTGAAAGCATATTTATTTTTCTCCCCCTTTCGTGCGTAATCGCCATGGGTTTTCACTGTAATCAGAGTAAAAAAATGGGTAAATATGTTATCTCTTTGAATAAAAATTTGTTTTAAAATTTTATCTCATTTTCGCAATCAAAATGTACAATTGTACTGCGCAGGAGTTTTGAAAAACATTCAGATTTAGTCCCAAGAAGTTGAAGACCGACAAAATCAAGCAACATATTTCAGGTTAAAAACAGACATCATACAGGCATTGTTCCTCTTACCATTATCGGCAATATTTGATGAATCGTAGATACATATGTCCTCTTAGGATCAAAAATATTAACCTTTATTCCTTCTGACGCACCACAAAGACGACAAATGGTCTCAATATTACACATTCCCTAGACGAGACATAAACGCGGCAAAACCTATAAGCACCAGCACTGACAGTACTCTGACAGCTCACCACAGAACTACGGCTGGAGTTGGTAACATGCGTTAATTGTATTTCTGAGAATGTACAGACATAAGTAATCCAAAAAAGTTCAAGTACGCCGCCGCGAAAACCTGAATCGCGTAGGTAATACTCGTCGTCGATTACACGAAACCATTCAATACGAAGCAACACACTCGTCAGCAAATTAACCTGTAATCTGATACACAGCCAGAGCGTGGATCTTCTATTGCATCTTCCTGTACACAGATCAGCGCCGAGTATATGTTCTTGTGTTGACGTGCCTGACTATGGCTCAAGCGATTTACTATTTTTAAATTTAAACGAAACTACATGTTTGCAATTTTTAACTAAAAACAGCCAAAAACTCGATTTAAACATTGCACTGATGAATAACCAAATTACTAGTTCTACAAACACAAAATTTCTCGGTTTAACTATTGAGGAGACATTAACATGGAAAGGTCACATTGATCAAATAATGACTAGGCTGAGCTCGGCTTGCTATGAACTCGGGATTGTTACACCGCTTATGGCAGAGGATACTTTCAAAATGATCTATTACGCATGTGTACACTCTATATTAACTTATGGAATAATTTTTTGTGGAAACTCACCACACAGTAATTATATTTTTAAAATTCAAAAACGGATAATTCGGATTATGACTAAATCAAAGAGAAGGGACTCTTGCAGACAGTTATTTAAAAGACTGGAAATTTTGCCTTTAAAATCTCAATATGTACTTTCTACACTACTCTTTGTGGTGAAGAATAATGATTTGTTTACAACGAATCAAGAAATTCATAACGTCAACACAAGGTGTAATACAAATTCGCATCCTCCAATATGTAAGGTAAGGGTATTTCAAAAGGGTGTATAGTTTACTGGTATAAAACTATACAATCACTTACCGGCAAACTTAAAAAATCTTTAAAAAAAAATAAAGTTATTCAAACCTGCTTTAAAAAGATTTCTTTCCTCACACTCATTTTATTCAGTAGAGGAGTATCTTGATTACAGACATAATTAAGGATTAGAACCCAGTATCTTAAGTTTTTAACTATATTAACCTAAATTATAAGGAAACAGGACCGCCTCTGTGGTCTAGTGGTCAGAGTTTCTGGCTACAGATAGAGAGGTCCCGGGTTCGATCCCCTGCGCTACCAGATTTTCTGAGTAGTAGTGGGTCTGGAACGGGGTCCACTCAGCCTC
>Ga0123354_10013943_pt1 | contig 12501 bp, 11 predicted proteins | sample TergutLab28metaG_2_FD_97872 | JGI IMG/M metagenome (GOLD analysis project Ga0123354, IMG submission 97872) | Labiotermes labralis P4 segment gut microbial communities from Petit-Saut dam, French Guiana - Lab288 P4 | ecosystem: Host-associated > Arthropoda: Insects > Digestive system > Gut ... | reverse complement strand
TACACAACACGGCATGCTGCCACAACACCCAACTTGTACAACGAAATTAATCTGTGACTATTTCTAGTGTGACTTTAGAAAGGATTATATAGCTCCCTGATGATGGTCATAGGACCGAAACATGTCAGAGCGTTTTTAATGTTTTAATGTGTAAATTTTATGAATTTTATATATGTGCAGTGGTTGGTGTAATAATTGAGTATCTTGTGGAATGTTCTCAGAAGAATTACTGTCAGTTTTTTGAGACTTGAATACTGTATGCAGAATTGTATATTCTGGAAGCAATGCTTTTGTTGCCTGCCATTAAAGAAATTAAAGTGCCTGGACTAAACTAATACTACTCTCTTGCAGATCACAATTTCTTCATCATGAAGCTTCACATTGAACGTATCCGGCTTTTGGATTACTTTGGGGGGCATACCTATGTCGATGTGGATGATTACTATGATGTGACTCCATAACCTGGTTGTAGCCAACATGCCATCAGATTTGTAAAGTGTGGTGAGCTCCACTTCTGTTTCTTCTTGTTACTTCTTCTCATATACTTGCTGATTCAAGGGAACTGGAACTAAGTAATGTTAAAAGGAATAGCCAGCTTTTACTCTCTCCTGAGTGATATGTGAACTGTATTTTTTCTTGGATTACAAAGGCTGTCCTACAATTTTAAGGTGCTCTTGCCAAAGTTTGGGCTACTCAGAAAACATGGTTACAAGACATGTGAATCTAAAGGCCTTGTATGAACAGTTCACACTGCTGTGACTGGAGCCGTTGAAAGTAAATGACTCTAATGGGACTTCTGTAAAGATACGTAGTAAAATGTGATGGTCTGTTCACAACATCCGCTCTTCCTATGTTACAAGTGCATGCAATAATAGTTCACTTTGAGCACCTGTGAGTGGGAAATCTTCCTTTCCTGTATGATGTCTTTCTTTTGTATTTCAGAAAGATTATATTCACACAGAGCAGGACTTCACCATACCGTACAAGAAATCAGTAAAAGAAGGTTTTCCATACTTCTGTGACTGCAGAACAATTTTGGATTTTGAGAGTTCTGACAAACATAATAAGGGAAAAGTGGCAACAGAGAACTTGACAAAGAGAGGAGGACAGTTTTGTAGCATTACTAAAATAAGCTGCATAGGGACTATTACAAATTAAAAGTTATATTTCTTTTCTGCGGCTCATCTGAGGACAGGGAGAGAAATTTATTTTCATGTAATATATTTATGTACTAATATGGCCAGCATATAAATATTTTCCCTTGAAGAACTGCCCTTCATATTTAGCAGTGTACCTGAAAAATAACTCAGAAACTAGAAATCATAAATAAATATACTATGAGACATATTCGTCTGTGGCACATTTTACAAACTAATGATCCATAGATCGACAGAATACAGACTGCAAAACAGTGATATCCCATGCCATATATTACTGCTGCATAGCAATAAATAAAACCTAAGTTATAAGATAGAGAAAACGTAAGTGTCCATTATGCAGGTCATTTATGTCATCACAAGGAACTTGTGGGGTATAAGGGGTAGTGATGTGTAAACCTACAGCCTCTCCTATCCAAAAGTCATCCTCACCATCATGTGGGATACCCTGTAATGTAATGTAATGCAATGTAATTTATTTGTGTTCTATAAATCCAAATTAGGATACAATCCTGTGGATATAGATGACAAACAAGGCAATGATGACTGATTCACAGCGGTATAACTGATTCATCAGGAATGGAAGAAATGCCATCCCAAAACATGCCTGTCTAGAGGCTACTGCTGGATGTACCCTGCTCTGGGCTCGTAACCCATTCAGGGCAAATTTTAACTACTGGCAAGTCTCACAAGAAGAAGCCAGATGGATTATTCTTATAAGATGACTCAGAAATGAAAAAGTTATTGTGATTTAAATGTGCAACCTGGAATGTTAGAGGGCTAGGAGAAAAGGAAGAAGAATTACACAATACTTAAATGAAAATAATATCAGAATTTCTGTATTTACAGAAAGTAAAAGGGAACTGCTAGGTACTAAAGAGACTGAAAATTATATGGTTATTTATAGTGGAGTAAAAAAGATACGCCAGAGACCAGTTGAGAGTAATGATATGGACCCATAAATCAATATCAAATAAAATAGAATACTATAAATTTTGGAATGACAAAATTATAGGAAAAAGACTAAAAATCACAGAAAACTTTTAACAATATTAGGAGTATATGTGTCAACAGAAGGCATGGAAGAATTAAGCAAGAGATTTTATGAAACAATACAGAAGATATTGGATACAGTGAACAATAATGATTACATGTTGATGAGGGGGGACATGAACACCAGCATAGGAAATAATAAGTTATTTTGCTTCTAATCATTAATTGAAAAATGAAGGGAATATAATTTGGAAACACACTCATTATTTGTAGAATATGAAAAAGCATTTGATAGTATAAAAAGACATGTTTTATTTGATATTTTAAAACCTAGAAATATTCCAGATACATTATTAAAGGCAATAGTGGACATATATACAGAAAACTAAATATTAATAAAATTTAACTCCAAACTAACAAAACTGGCTGAAATTAATGAAAGGATATGTCTAGATTGCCCTCTCTTACCTACCCTTTTTAATATATACTGAGATGACATAATAACTAAATGGTGGAAAAAAGACATCAAAGAATTCTACTTCCAAAATATCAACAACTGTTAATACTGTTATTTGCCAATGACCAAGTTATAATATCTAATAGAAAAGATAACTTGCAGAAAGCTGCGTATAAACTAACAGAACATGGTTTAACTATAACCGCACAGAAAACAAAACTGATGGCATTTAAAGGACGAGATCCAGTTAGAAGTAAAATTGTAATAGATAACAGAATTATAGAACAAGTAAATTCCTTTAACCACTTATGAATTTTGATATCTTATGAAAGAAAATTTGATATCTTATGAAAGGAAGTGGAAATTGATAACAAACTAAACAACTATTTGAATATAACAGGCATTATTTACAGTTTGTTTAGACCACAGAAAACTTTAATGAAAACAATAACACAATATGTTATCCCTTCCAGCTATGTTACATGGTAGTGAAAATTGGACCATTAAAGCAAGAGACACAAGAAGAATAACAGCAACAGAAATGAAATGTATGGGAAAAAAAAAAAAAGCAGGATTCACAGGATTTGCCTGGGCAGATTATAAAACAAACACAGAGATTGCAAAAGAACTACATGTAACACCAGTTTTGGACAAAAAACAAGAATACAGAAGAAACTGTTTGCAACACACAAACAGAATGACCCATAACAGATTACCTAGAATACTAAAAAACTACAGCCCAACAGACAGAAGAAACCAGGGGAGACTTCTGGATGTGTGAGATTGGAATGGGTCAACAAGTGGCCAAGATGATGATGATAATGATGATGATGAGAAGGAGGAGGAACTTGTGGAACTTTGTCACATATACAATAGTGTTATGTTAATGGAAACACTACGAGGGCTACTGTATTGTAATGACTATATGATACTGTAGTGCATTTATCAGTGATTTTGCTCCTTGTCCAGCAGCATACATTGTGGATTGTTGAGACCATAACTTGACAAATTACTGCAGTTTTGTACGAAATGGCATTACAGTATGTTAGTACCATGGGCTGTGGTCTGAAACTTAATGACCTAATTTCTTATGCAAGTTACCATATTGGTTTTTTTCATTTTCTTCATCACTGCTCCAAAAATGGCTCCACCCAGCCTCCTTTTCCATATGCAGTTGATAGAGCAAAGCAACCAAAGCCACTATGAGCAGAGATTTAGATCCACAATCCACAACGCATTCACAGTAGAGTGGTAGGTATGTGGGAAACTTTACACTTTCACTTCTGCCAAATACAGTGAAACCACTTGCTACAAATAATTTATTGTGTTTAATAAAAGTAGGAATACATGTTTATCAAGATAATTATAATTGATACTATAATGAAATGCCTGTAATACCGCTTATATTTAAGCAACAGACAGTAGTAGCACTAAGAAATATCAGTAATCATGGAATGTCGATCCTGAAACAGAAGAATGAGAACTATTATGCCACATTCTTGACTGTAAGTATGAAGGAGACAAGCTAAGGCAGCAGGCCTGGCAAAAAAAAACACTTTGTAGCCGATTCAAGTTAGAGACAAATATTTATATTTCAAGATAAAACATAAAAATGATGGGTAACATTTTAATCCATCCTCACATTCAATTGCTGACTAGCACAGACTGACACGCCTGTACCACAGCTGAGGCATTAAGAGCATGGAGATTTGGAGTCTACATTAAGTAATAGCCCCCAGAGATGTACCATTACATCATACTACAATCAGTCAAGTAAGAGAGTCAGTTTTAAAATTTTTTTTTTTTTTGGCATGTGACTGGTTCAGAAGAGTCCAAAAAATTTAACAGCTCCTAACTGGAGGCCTTGGCCACAAAATCATTTTCTAGTTGTTACAGGTATATATATTTATCTTTCATAATTCAAAACTGCTGTTACATAACTAAACAAAGTAGCCCCATGGAGCTGAGTCCTTTCTAAGAAGCTATCAGTTCCTTAGGTAGTCAAGACGTTCCCTGCATTTTATGGAACCTAAAGGTTTATTACTGCAAAACAAGCACCCACCACCTACCCCTATCCTCAGCCACAGCAATCCAGTCTATGCCTCCCCATCCAATTTACTGAAGACAAATTTTAGCATTATACTCCCATCTACATCTAGGTCTTCCAAGTGATCTCTTTCCATCACGTCACTTCACCAAAACGCTGTATGCACCTCTCCTGTCCCCCACATGTGCCACATATCCCACCCATCTCTTTCATCTTGATGTGATCACCAGAATAATAATATTTCCCCTGGTACCTTTTCCTTCTTAGGCTCAAAATCTTTCTCAGCACCCAGTTCTTGAATGTACTCAGCCTATGTCTCTTCCTGAATGTGAGAGTCCCAAGTGACACACTCATACAAAATAACAGGCAAAATTATAGTTCTGTATATTTTGATCTTGATATTACTGGGTAGCAGACTGGCAAACAAAAGATGCTGCACCGAATGACAGCAAACTTTCCCCGACTTCAATCTGCTTTTAATTTTTCCATGAATGGAATTTTGATTTGTTATTGTTGTTTCCACATAAAACTGCTGTTACATTGAAGACACAAATGTGTGCTCAACACTTATATATATATATATATATATATATATGCACTGTAACCAGGTCTTCTGTAACAACCACTTATTTATTTTATATTATGCAGAATTCCAGTTTCAACTCTTAATGTATGGCATTTAAATTCCTGACTAACTAAATACCTAAATAACTCACAAATGAATCAACTAGTACACCCCATGGAGCAGAGTCTTTCAAGAAACCCAAAGATTCCATTTCTATATTTTCATTCAATGCACCAACTAAATGCACTTACAGTACATGATATTACAGTCATCACTGTATGACAAGTGTGCAGTGTGCACACTCTACACACGTCTTGCAGGGACATGATTCGCATTGGATCAAGGACTACAGTACATATTTGAATATATACTGCAAAAACCCAGAGCTTTCTTTCTAATTACATTTCATATTTTCAATATTATGTATTTAAATGTGTTACAATATGATTCATACATAATGCCTACAATATACTGAAATTTCAGACATTTTATTTGGGCATGTGGGGGCGCAGTTGGTTGGGGCAATGCACTTCAAACCGGAATGTTGCAGGTTCGATCCCTGATGGTGTAATTTGAATTTTTAAATGAAATATTGCTTTTGGCCGCACTATGGCTCTGGGGTTGACTGAGCCTCTAACAGAAATGAGTAAAGGTAAAGCAATCCCATTACAGGCCTGGCGTGGCCCACAGGGTTCCAGGAAGTTAAGGTTCCTAGATTACATGACAATGGCACAGGATGGTGGTAGTGTTGTCAGCCTTATGCACCGGCCGCCTTTACTCCCCAGGAAATGCTCCTGGTACCCATTTCTGTTAGAGGCTGAGTCGACCCCAGGGCCATAGTGCGATTTGAAGGATTATGTCAATGAAAAATTCCAATGACACCACCTGGGATCGAACCAGCAACCTTCCAATTTGTAGCACAGCACCTTAACCACTGTGCTGCCACGGTCCCCTAACAGAAATGAGTACCAGGAATATTTCCTGGGGTTAAAGGCGGCCAGTGTATAGTGCTGACAACTTTACCACCTTCATGTGCTAAATGTCTTGAAATTGTGGAGTCTCAACCTCCTGGAACCCTCGGGGCCTGTTCAGGGACATGTAGGGACTGCTTTACCTTTACATTGTTTATTCACATATTAACAGAATGTACTGAAGGCAATGAAATCTGTAAGTGTAATCCAGTTACTTTAATTGGTTTTAAGCGTGTTCTTCCTGAAGATGGGATTGTCATGGCAAAACATGTCACAGTAAAGTGATGACTATAATATCAAGCACAGTAAGAGCATTTCATTGTTACATTAAATTAAAATAATGATTCAAAATGCATAGGGTAAATAATTTTTAAAATGTTCATTTCCATGTTCACAAGAGCCAGCCACTTGTTCCTGTCCTAAGCCACATGAATTTGGTTCCTGCCCTCCCACCTTAATCTTTAAAATCCACTTTAATTTTATCTTCTTACCAAGGCCTAGGTACTCTAAATGGTCTCTTTCTTTCATGTTTAACATCAAAAACCTTTCATGTCTATTTCCTCTCTTTCAACATGTGCCACATGCTCAGCTTGTATCATCATACTTGATATAATGCATAATGCAGTTTTCCCCAGCTTGCTTTGACTTCCTTTCTCCCTCAGCACCTTATTCTCAAATACCCTAAATCTATATTCTTACCTTAATAACGTCATAAAATAAAACCACATTTAATATACAATTTATGTTGTACACTCAAAACAAAGGCTAAATTATTAAGAACAAACCCATTTTCCTTCCCAAACAAAATGTACAAGTAATTAGTTTTTTACATTCAATAGATTCTGTTATTTTACAACTCCTTTCATTATTTTAACATGTCTTATTTATGCATTCTTCAAATAATGGAAATAATCATATGTTCTGAACAGAAATATGTCACAAATGAATGAAGACAGTGCTACTATGATGCCATATTTGAGGTTATCAGAGTCATGTTTGATGAATCTTCAAGATCCATCTTCAGATGAAGGTGAAGGCACTGTGTTCCTTTAAAAGGAACGTTGGTAGCTATTGACCAGTCAGACACACGATAACTTTATTCTAGCCATGAAACTTCAACTCTGCTGTGATTCTGACACTTCAAGAACTTGTAAAAGATTCACCTTATTGAGCTCTAAAACGTCAGGCCCCTTCAGTTGATTTTCTTACAACAGTCAATGAGCAAATTCAAATTAATGGGCACTTATAAAATCCACATACCCCCTACATAATTGTGGCATTGGAATAAATATGACCACGACTAGTGAATGACAGCAAGAGCTGTCACTACATGACTACAAACTCAGCCTATGAAATATACCTGGATGTTTTGCTGTAAACTTTGCCACCCAGCCAGTTCCTCCATTATTAACACTTGTTGTGTAGATAACTGCAACGGTGCTAGTGCTGCCTTCGTGTGTCACAGGATTGTCCTGTGAAGATTGAAGAATATTTCAGGACAACTAACAAGTACACCACCAACAGTGGCAGTGTTCAGCTCTGTTATTGTCACACATTCTCACTGTGACTGACAGCTGACTTCACAACTAGACATAACAACCTATGTGACAGATCGGTGTAAGTGGCTGGCTAAGTTAGGTTCAACAAGGCAGTGGCGTACCCAGGAATTTTGTTCGGCGGGGAGGGGGGGGTTCAACAAATTCAGTTAAGGACAGAGGACAGAGAGAACGGGGATCTGGGGGCAGTAGTCCCTAGTCAGGGGTTCTGGAGGCAACTATAGTTTGGTACAAGAAATTTCATTTCATATAGTAAAATTTTCTTAATTTTTGGTACTTTAAGACTATTTTCTGATGACAACCAATTTATCTGTCATTGCTAATGTAAAACAATTGTGAACAGGCGGTAGTTTTAGAATTTTACTGCCTTTTTTACAAACATCTTGGGGTGTTGGCGTCCTAAATTCAGCAATTTTTAACAGTTTTCACAATCGGGTTGAGTTTGACACAATTTTGGAGGGCCTTCGGAATTTCGGGGGGGGGGAGGGGGTTTGAACACCCCCCCCCTCGGTACGCCACTGCCACAAGGTAATGTAGCCAGCAGGACGTGAACAATGACATAGGCCAGAAAAACAAGGAAACCATAAAATACATCAATATCACTTAAAGTGATATGGCATAACTAGTGAACACACATTTGTAGAAGAGTGGGCAGGGTTAGTGTGGTTGGTAGAGCAACTTGCTACAGGCTGGACAGTCTGTGGATTGAAGATTGGTGGGGGTGATATTTTCTGCACCAGTCCACACTAGCCCTGGGGACAACCCTGATTCCTGTACAATGGGTATGGGATCTATTTCTTGGGGATAAAGTGGCAGAGGCATGGCATTGACACCCACCCAATCTTTACAGCCAGTTCTAAGGTGAACTTTACCTTAACACCTGAAGCACAGATGAAGGTTGGAACCCACAGTACGATATGACCTAGACCGTTCTGGCACCCATGACTAAACACTCATTGGAATAAATGTTATAAAACATACGATTTTAGTTTAGAGTATGTGATATAAAGAGGAAAATCTTCGTTACATATGAGTTCAGTGTATTTTAATAGATTTTTTGTTTGCAAGAAAATGTTCTTATTACAAACTTATTAATGAAATTCTTTTATTGTTCCAAAATACACTATTTGTTTGTTTGTAAAAAATCAGTTCCAAATATTATAAATACAAAAATTTTATTTTCCCCAAAATTAAATTTATAGGAAAAACGTGGTATTAGTCACCATCACCAATGTTGTCAAGATGGTAGTGGAGAAAACCAGACTTGTATAATCTGAGAGTGTACAGCTGCTCTGTCAGAATATTAGTGCATAAGAAAATATAGTCTGTTGCTACTTTATACATTACAGTAAAGCAGAAGGACTGCACTGTTAGAATTATAGCAGATTTATCACATCACTGACTCTGCTGTTGACCGCTGACATGAGGTTTGTATGAATTGTCTCAAACCACTTCCCTCTTTGGCAGGTCATTAAAGAGTAAAAACACAAAATCTTGCAAGCCAACTATACACAATTAATCAAAAAAATTGTTGACCGAAATAACTTGCAATAATACGACCTTTTTAGTTCGCTGCTACTACAATAACTGTTGTATAATATACTTTTAATTTTTTATATTTTTCACTTTCATTTAAACAAAAAATACATTTTGCAAACCGAATGTGAATTAGTAATGTTGTGTTTTATAAAATCCAAATATGCTGAATAAGCTCCAAAAATTAAAACTTCCTGGAATACGTTACTATCACAAATATCCAGCAACAGTTTCTTGTTACCGCCAGTGACTTCGGCAGCAACAGGATAAGTGAATGTGACAGGCAATGCCCCCACTCAACTGAACAGCATGACAAGTCTTGATGAAGTTATGTCATTTCATGTGCTGAATAACATGAGCAAAGACAAGTTCGGTAAATGCCTGCACTTACCTCTCCACAGTAGCGTGATATGAATGTTTCTACATTGTTATCTGTGTCCACATCATACAGTTCCACGTAGTCTGACGCACATGTGGTCCCTGGTCCAATGTCAAACTCTGAAAAAAAAATCCTTTCAAAGTTCTGTGTTCTGGGGTTCATATCCTGGCAGGAGAAAGAGCTTTTCTCTTCTCCAAAAATTTCCACACTGACTCTGAGGTCCATCCTAGCCCCTTACTCAATTGGTGGCTGAGGGAAAGTGGCCTGGGTGCCGAGGTAAGCATGAGAAGGGCTATTCATTGCATCTAATCTAATATGCCTCATGGCAGGCACAAGAACACCTTCATCTCTTTTGAGCTGTTGCTCACTGTTTTCTGAGTTCATCAATAGCAATGGATATAATGCAACCATTCTGACTGTACCATTTTTATAAGATAAGATGCACAATATTTATACCTTGACATGTACCATATGAAGCAGTCTTTATTAAGTTTCTCAGGTGGAATTAGGCATGCAACATTGTTGTATATAACCTGAATACAAGAGATGCTTCATGACAATTACAAATAATTACCTGAAAGTGGTGAAGCTATAACCGCCAATAAAATTCATCATAAAATAACAGCACAACATATCCAGGAAATGGATGTGGCCATTCAGTTTAGAATTTCACTTTCTTGTCTTCTTTCCAAAAAGGAAACAAACTAATTCATATTGTGGTCTTGTGGCTTACGAAACTATTCAGGTCTAGTAGATGAATATCACCATTTTGAATGGACATACTAGCATCAACTTTTATTATGAAAATGGAACTAGCAGTTTCCTACCAAATGCTGCTACTTATGCACTACACTGCTTGGTGTCACATTCCAAAAGACCGCAACAGTAAATGCTGACTGGGATATCAATTAGCCTCAAACACAGCCCATTTTCTTATCATGAAAAGAGCAATCTGATGCTATAAACAAAGTCAGTGCCTCAAGACACAGAGATCTGCACATTTTTTGATGCCTGATGGGTTGAAACATGTAACAGCTGTATCTTAACTGTTGTTATGTATAAGTACAGAACTTGCTCTTTCACCTTAAAGAAGATTTGAGACTGAAGGTAATTATGATGAAAGTGGCAAAAAGATTTGCAGTGTGATAATTATAATTAATCACACTGCAAATTACAGGGACGTTCAACAGCTGGAAGCAAGCCTTTCCAGTTTGAGACAGTATTATTCTAGGGATTTAAGTGACTTGAATATGTAAAAATAAGTGAACAGCATATGAATACTTTGGCCAAGCCCCAAATTTCAGCTTTTGGCCATTCAACTGGTATCATCCAAATGGAGCACACATTTGTGTTTGTGAAACTATTCCCAATAAAAAAAAAAAAAAGATCAAAATTATTTCAGGGAGGAAACTAATGCTGACCGGCATTATCACACTTCAAATTAAAGGGATGCTAAACACACTGAAATTTTATGACAGCAACAAAATTTAATTAGTCACTGTGATAAAATGTCAGTGTGATCAAATGTCTGTGATAAATTGTGGCATGATGTTAAGTTCAGACATCCCTGTTGTGTGTGTAACAGTGAAGTAAAAGGGCAAAGTAAGTCAAAACACAACTAGTTTATTGGTTAGGTGTTAATAAAATGACAAGTTTTGGCCTACTCGGAGGCCAACATCAGGTTTTACAAAGTTTTAAATTCTAAGTTCTCAACATCCGCCACACACAAGCAATATTTAGTCTCTTAGAACTTTGTAAAACCTGATGATGGCCTCTGAGAAGGCCGAAACATGTCGTTTTATTAACACCTAACCAGTAAACTAGTTGTGTTTTGACTTACTTTGCCCTTTTACTTCATTGTGGCATGATAATGTGCTGTGACCTTGTCTCACAAAACATTCTGATTCCACCCTCCATCCTCAGTGTTGTACCAGTGCAAAAGTAAGTTTACTTGTGTGTATGAGAAGTATTTTTATTGTGATTAACAAGTCACATTCCTGCCAAAATAAGCTGCATAGTTTTTGCCACATTTCCAGCAGAGTGGTATTCAAATTGCAAAGGAAGCCACTGCCAAAACTCATGAGAAAATCTTTTGAACTGTATTTTGGCTATAAGGTTGGAGCTCAAGATCAAGTTTGGGTGCCAAGTATTTGTGGCATCTCATGTCCAAGGACTTTGGTAGGTGATGGATAAAGAAAGTGAAGGATTTGCCTCTTTAAGAAAATAATTTCCCAAAATAAGTGAGGCCAAAAAGAAAGATGGAATTTTCATTGGTCCACAAATTCAACAACTATTCAAAGACCATGACACTGGTACAGAATCAAACACTACAGAAAGAAGAGTCTGGGAGGCATCAGAAAACATCTGCAGTACTTTTTAGGCAATGGAAAAGCAGAAATTACAGGAGCTAATTTTATCATACAGTGTTATGGGATGTAACATGTCATTATAACCTAATTTTCTGTTGAATAAAGCGAGACCAACTTGATGTCATTTGCTTTATTATTTCATTATTTAATGCTCAACATGTTTCGGATGTTACTACATCCATCCTCAGGAGCTTGCGACTTATTTGTTGAGTTATTTCATGGGTTGTATTGCTCTGTAAGGATAGAGATTTTTGCATTAGCGTACTTATTTAGTGGCGAGTGTTTAGTCGTGACGTGTGTGGTTGTTTTCTAAAACAATCACACACAATGCAAAAACCTCTATCCTTACAGAGCAATACAACCCATGAAATAACTCAACAAATAAGTCTCAAGCTCCTGAGGATGGATGTATTAACATCCGAAACATGTTGAGCATTAAATAATGAAATAATAAAGCAAGTGACATCAAGT
>Ga0123354_10013942_pt1 | contig 12501 bp, 9 predicted proteins | sample TergutLab28metaG_2_FD_97872 | JGI IMG/M metagenome (GOLD analysis project Ga0123354, IMG submission 97872) | Labiotermes labralis P4 segment gut microbial communities from Petit-Saut dam, French Guiana - Lab288 P4 | ecosystem: Host-associated > Arthropoda: Insects > Digestive system > Gut ... | reverse complement strand
TGTTACACCCCCGGTGTTGTTGTTGTTTTTTTTTTTTAAAAAACCCCCCCCCCCGCCCGCTCGTGGGGGGGGGTTAAAACCCCCTAAAAAAAATAAGGAAAAGAGAACTCTCGGGGGGGGGGGGGGGGGGGGTAAAGGCGGCCTGTGCTTAGGGCTGACAACCTTTCCACCTTCATGTGCCGATTGCCATGAAATCTGGGAGCCTCAAATTCCTGGAACTTTCAGGACCTGTCCAGACTTGTAACAGGAATTGCTTTAACTTTCCCATGAGAAAGAGAGGGTGAGGCGGGAGAGGTATATCTCCAGTTGTTCTTAACTTCTGAAACTAAATGGATGTTATGGCCGGTTTATGGTGGGGAAGTGCCCTCGGTAGGCACTGGGTGGACCCTAAAACTTTTATGGAACGGAGAAGTTGCCTTCCCTGCCGGTCATAGAGCTCGGTACTTTTATCTTTCGGGCTGTACTTAGAATTTATACCAACAGAAATGAACACCTCAAGAGGAATTTATGTTTTGAGAAGTATGAAACAGAAACCAGAATTCAAAATTATTCATGTTCCATGCATAAAGACAAGACACCACACACTTTCCAACAACTGCATTATAACTAGATACAGTAATACACAAAAATGTACAAGTTTCGGCCTTTTCCGGCCATCCTCAGGGAGGTATTCAACAAAGAAAATACAATAATGGCTACCTATGTGTGTGTGTGTGCACAGCTGTGACACGCTGGTAACATTCCTGCAAACCCTACAGTGAATCTTGGAAGGAAGATTGTATGGCTTAGAGTTAATTCAGTTAGTAACCTGACCCTGAAACTTTATACTATACTTTTCTACGATTATAATTTGATTTTCAAAAGTAAATTACAATTTGCTTTTATGACGACCTGCTTAGTCTTCTTTATCTGGTGCTATATTGCATTAATTTCGCCTGACATACTTACCCTTCCACAGTGTGGGATTAATCGCAACACATCAAAGAATGCACATCTTAGTGTACGCTATAATATGTTTACTTGGTTCCTCACCTCAACAAGATGGCTTTAATCCGACTGAAAGTAAATACAAGTCTGTCAGACGGACGGTAGTTCGAAAGTCAACACGGTAATCTAGCAAAGAAGGTATGACTGTGATCCTTAATTTAACGAAGTTTTATGCAAAATAACCAGTTCTTAATAAAATCCGAAATTAATTTCCGTGTAAAAAGAGGGAAGCTAGGATTGTGTACTGCTTAAGCGAAGCCACAAATATGCCGTTCTTTAAAATTCTGTGTATCATTTTCTTGTTTTGGTTTTACTGTTCTGGATCAAGGTAATTTTGGGCTGCATTTCGAAAGCAAAGATGTTGGTTATAAACACCAAAAATATAAGACCAAAATATAGTCACTGAAAATTATATACGTTGTAATCTTGAGCAGATTGCCTTCGTTGATGAAACCGGTTCTGTATGTAATATCCTATACTTGTCCACACAGACTCGACTAGGCAAAATATTTATTGATCATTGAGAACTAAGTCAGATAAAATAATCAATTTAACGTTTAAGGTCGCTAAAATAACTGGAATCACATTTATATTCTACTTGTAGCATAGATGTTTGCGTTTTACAATGCTGACAGGCAGTTAACGTTCGAGAGATCGTTCAACTAAGTTGCCCTAATGTTTGTGTCAGTCGTTCCACCTAGTCGTCCAGCGACGACCTACCAACTTCTGTAAGTTAACGTGAAATCCGGTAATATGATGTGCGTTATTTACAATGTACTGCAATTTTTACTTAAACACTGGAAGTCCATAAGCTGAGAATACTTCGTATAAACGTTTGGTCTAAAATCGTAGCGAATCTTTCAAATACAATTCAAATATTGTTTAATTATCTTATTCGAAACAGACAACATTGCTTTGAATGGTAATACAAAATGGTTTAATATGTATTCATGAATATAATATGGTAGGATCATATGTGCTGCTAAAAAAAATCTGTTTCTAACCGTGTTCCCCAAAAGATTTCGAAAAACAACTCTTAGTTTTGCTACGTGTGCCCTTCGCTCATCTCTCCTGTGAAACAAGTCGGTTGTCGCTGGAATCATTTTCTTGAAGTTTTGTAATTTTTTTTTAATAAAATCGCTTCACCAAGTTCGAGGTTGTTTGAAATCTTATAAAGATAACGTAACCTAACTCTTACACGAAGACCTGCGTTTATTTCCGATATCTCGCTGTTTACGAGAAAAATACCAAGGAAAGCAGTGGACACTCTAATTATAATTGGGCGTCACGTAGACGTGTTGTTCATGCCGGTAAATTAGAACAATAATACAAGGGCAGTCATAATGTTTAATATGTATTGCTTCATGCTTGGTGATAACTAAATATTTTGGCTACATTTAAGAGATTATTTGTGGTGTGGCGTAATAATGCAATGAGCCTTTCTGCTATTACGTCACGTTCCTATGCAGTTACTGACTGACGAAACTTAATTAATCTTTTAAAGTTTATTGGTTGCTGTACATATCATCATGTTTAACGTTCGTATTGTACTTTCTGCCCACAGAGTGGATTTATATGTTTTTTTATGATTCTCTGAATATTGTATTCGCATATAATATGAATTGTTTGGTTTCTCTAACCGAGAAGGCTTGTGCTTATTGCGCGGTACGAAATGAATCTATAAATGCAATACAGCTTAATCTTAGTCTTTACAAGGTTAAGGAAATTACAGAGGTGCAGTAATGATATTCAGTGTTTACTGATTGGGCTATATCTGGGAAAGTGAAACTTGTAATTATTTAGATATGATTTCTCCCTGGATGAAACCCTTGACTGGTAGTTTAACGCAGATTTAATCAAAGTAGACATGTTATAAGCTCTTCAAAGGGACTTAATGCGAGACCATGATGACGGAAAAGATATTTGAGGGCATAGCTAAACTGTGAACAATGAAGAAAAGTGTGTCCAGTGGACTAATTTCATGACCATCTGAGGAGGGTTCGGGAAACAAAGACAAGAATCCGCTTGATATTACATTCTATCTACACTTGCTATCTTTGTTCTAAGTACGTATCAAATAAAACAACATTTCGTTTTCTGAGAACATATTTATTTTAATACAGAACTTTGAAGTGTGGACGTATATATTTGGTTCAAAGAAACATGAAGTTTTCAGTTGACGGAAATACGTTGCGAAGAAAATATTTATTCAAAAGCAATGTCTGAGTTATTATGATAGTTAAAGCCGTTATATCTTAGTCTGACGGGCATAAAGAACGTAAAAGTTAAGAACGGAGTTCGTATGCGAGTAGAGATTTGATGGGTGTCTGCTGATAAATGTTCAGTGGCGGGGAAAATAAAGTACCACTAAAATGGGTATTTGAGAAAAAATGGAGGATATTTTTCCGGTATTCACTTCAGGTGTGAAGATAACGATGTTATGTTAATCTTTTAAAGTCTACTGGTTGCGTGATGCACCAACAGTTTAACATTCAAGAAATGTACGCTCTGCACACACTGTCTATATGTGTGTTGTGTTTATCTGAGAACAAAGAGCGAATTTGCCACTTACATCATAAACTGATTGGTTTTTATAACCGAGATGAAAAGTGCTTACAGCGCGGTACGAACTGGGTCTTTAAATAAAGCAGTCTGCGCTTCGTCTTTAAAGAGTTAAATTTGGAAATTCTTCTGAATAATAATAGTGAGGTAAATATCAGTCATGAAAACCACAACTATGGTAGTATGGATTTATGATGTTATTTTTTTGCTATTAAATACCATCATAAATCCATACTACTATAGTTGTGGTTTTCATGGCTGATATTTTCCTCACTATTAGTCTTTTCTACACACAACGGGGATGACACGCCTAAGAATTCTTCTAAAGTTTCGTTGTCAATTAGGTTGTCTAGAGACGTCGCTGCACGGAAAACCTGGAGGACGTATCAACCACAGTCATTTATTAGCTTTCTTTAGCCAAACTATAGAAGAGCAGCGAGGATAGTTAGAAAAAGGCTTGAAAAGAAAATTGAATACATACTTGCAGAAAATCAGTTTGGTTTTAGATGTGGAACAAGAATAGAAACTATAAATGTGGGTTGAGAATGATATTAGAACGAACTTGGGACACTGATGAAGGTCTGTGTGCTTGCTTCATAGACTGATAGAAGGCATTGGTCCGCGTAAATCGGGCCAAATTAATGCAGATCCTAAGAGAAAATGGTATCGATTGGTGTGGAAGAAGATTGATCAGCAACCTGTACATGGATCAGAGTGTTAACATGCGACAAGACCAAGTAGACATAGTAAGTGTTAAGAATGGAAGAGGTGTTAGACAAGGATCACTGATTATATTGACTAATAGAGTGAGTACTTTACCGGGGATGCTCTTGGGGGTTTGGAAACTTCAAAAGAATAGTTTAAGAAATTTGCACCGCGAAATATGCAGAAGATCTTGTTCTACTAGCTAAGGAACAAAACGGTACTACAGAGCGTGATTGACAAGTTAGTTGAAGATGAAATGGAAATAGATGTGGCTAAAACTACACCAATGAGAATCTTGGGGCACTCATCCACATTACAGATTGTGATAAAAAAAACGGCTGGAGAATGTAAAATATCTAAAATAACTGGGTAGTTTGAAAAGTGTGCAAGATGTACACATGAAACTGAATCCAGGATTGCCGTACTAAAAGCAGAATCCAACAAGAGGAATAATCTTGTCACCCTCAAATTGGACTCCATATTAAGGAAGAAAATTTGGAGAATAGCTTTGTATGTCGCTGAAAATTGGACACTTCGGAAAGTAGATCAGAACTACATGTAAAAGTGTAAAATCTGATACTGAAGAAGTATGGGGAAGATCGTGGACCAATAGTATAATAATTGCAGATGTGTTTAATACAGGCATAGAGGAAAGGAAATCCTACATAGCGTATGAAAAAGGAACGCTGTTGTGATTGGTCATCTCTTACCTAGTAACTGTCTTTTAAAACACATTGTAGAAGGGAAGATATAATGGACGGGAAGACGGGGAAGAATACGTGAGAAGCTGTTGGACAACATTAAGGCAAAGATAAGATAGTGGAATTTGAAAAAGGAAACACTAGATCGCCCTCTGTGCAGAACTCTGAGTGGAAGAAGCTGTGGACCTGTCGTAAAAAAAAAACTACGCAATGTATTAACAAAATAGAGGCCATGTGAAGAGCAGAGGGACTTCTTCATCCGCATATTTAACCTCTGAATGTTCTATACCAATTTCGGTTAGGTGTGATGTTGAACATTAACATTTTTAGGAGAAATCTTTATTGGTTTTTATTCTTCCAGTATAAAGCGTGCTTCATGTGACGTCGAAATCGAGCATACTAATTGTCTGAAATAATAGCCTATCTCTGAAAGGAATGATACCTGATGTAAAATATGTATCTTATGTTTATTGGATCGTGCATCATTGTAATAGCTGAAGAATAAAAGACCAACTTGATGTCACTTGTTATTTTATTTCACTTCTTACGTATTCAACATGTTTCGAATATTAATATATCCATCATCAGAAGTTTGTGATTATGCTGTTGAATTACCACATTGGTCGTTTTGTTCTTGGTTCGTTGTGTCTTGGAGATTTGGTGCGGTTGGGTTGGAGTGTTATCCGTGTTGCAGGCTGAAGCACGCTTCAGCCTGCAACACGGACTCTACTCCAACCCAACCGCACCAAATCTCCAAGACACAACGAACCAAGAACAAAACGACCGATGTGGTAATTCAACAGCATAATCACAAACTTCTGATGATGGATATATTAATATTCGAAACATGTTGAATACGTAAGAAGTGAAATAAAATAGCAAGTGACATCAAGTTGGTCTTTTATTCTTCAGCTATGGTAAAATATGTATGTTTTCTTGCATTTAACCGAAATCCGAACCAGTTACCTCACTACACCAACTACCCTGCTTAAAGAAATAATATTAGATTATTAGATTTGCATTTTATAATGTTTTTATTTTCAACAGAATCCGATAAACACAGAAGCAGATGCACGAGACTTATTACAACTGGCGCTAGACCGGATATGCGAAATGCAGAGGAAATTAACGCAGCGTGACTCTTGTGCCACTGGAAACTTCCTTGAAGATGTAACAGGTAGGTCTTCTACCTGAAATATTTCTAATTTAATTTCGTTTCACATTCAAGCCCCTGTCTGCAGAGGTCAGTGCCTCGGTCATAAATTCTGCGTGGCTTAGAAAGGAAGATAGGGCCGACGTTGTCTGTATTGTAAACGAAAGATAAAGTGTTATATATGCTACAAGATTTCAACATTTTAGCAGGAAACACGCATAGTTATTCTTTCATCCACCATAAATCAAATTTAGTTGTCATACTTTGATTCAGTAACGCGATATTCATATTATAATTTACTTGTTTTGGTTGTAAAATTATTTTAACATTCCATAAAAATACTCTGCAAATAATGCGTTAGAAGAATGGAAGCTATTTCCAGCCAGACATGAAACATAAATTGAAGTAGAGCGTATGCTAAGAGAAATTAACTTTTTCTGTTATTTTGTTTGGAAGTACAACTTCATCTCCCACTCTAGCATGAAACATTATAAATTATTAATGTGTTGGCCTTATAATCCTTTGTACTTGTAACTCCCTGAGGAAGGCATCTCTATGCCGAAACATGTAGGGTTTTTTAAGACTTATATATGGGCTGTTTCTTATTATGTACACCTGTTGGTGGAAGTACTGGCGGAGATAACAGTTCGGGTTCCACAAAATACAGGAAATTTCTTGATTGGCTGCAAACGGTAGCTTTTCAAGAAGGAATCTGCTTCTTAGGGTTATTTATTTATTTATTCATTTACTTACTTACTTATTTACTTACTTACTTACTTACTTAGTTGTTTGCTTAAGTGAATTCAGCAGAAACCCATGTGAGGACTATTACCCGAGTTCTATTTGGCAAAGTCATACGATGTCACGTACACTGAGGTCCAACAATGCGATAAACATCAGTCAGCCATGAACCTATAGTCTAGCGTAATGTGCAGGAGCCTGTTTCTGTGCCGATGAAATTGGAGTGTTGTGTTCAAACAGACATGACAACTGAAGAATAATAAACCAAGTAGATGCCATTTGTTATTTTACTGTACTTCTTATAGACTCAATATGTTTCGGGCATTACTATGCCCATTATCAGGAGTTCGCGGCTATGATGTTGATTACCACATTGGACGTTTCGTTCTTGGTTTGCTGTAGGTTGGAGTTTAGGTGCGTTTAAGCTGGAGTAGTGTCCAGACTGCAGCCCGGACACTACTCCAGCCCAACCGCACCTAACCTCCAACATACAGCAAACCAAGAATGAAACGACCAATGAGTAATCAACATCATAGTCGCGAGCTCCTGATGATGGGCATAGTAATGCCCGAAACATGTTGAGCCTATAAGAAGTACAGTAAAATAACAAGTGGCATCGAGTGGTTTTTTTTTATTCTTCAGTTAACATAAAGATGCACGGTCCAATAAACATCAGATACTTGACAACATTTAAATATTTAATACTTATGGCAAACATTCCTCAAGAGTATTCGCTTAGCGTTGTCGTGTTTAGTGAGTGTTATCAGTCATATATTATTTTTCTTCCTCTTGTGGCGGATTTAGTAAAGCGTCATTTAAGCAGTTACGGATGCGTGTCAATCGCATTATCGATACTGTATTTTAAGAGTGTTAGATTCGTTACGCCAATAAAATATGTTACACCTTATTACAAAATGCACTTAGTAGTGTACGTTAAATATTATTTGCTAATTCTGGGTATCAAAGAGATGTAAACTTATTGACTGATTATGTTCGCAAGGAAGAGTTAAAATACTATTCTTATAGAAGACGAAACACCTAACAGAGGAGATGAAATGCCTCAAGCCATCAACTATTATTTCTTACTTGCATACGTGTCAGTCTTCGTATCATCAATTATTTTCTACGCAATATCAGTACGACACTTCTTGAGTGCGGTGCTGCACCTGAGCTGTCGGATAGAGTGTTGATATGTCGTGGCCTAGAGCTAGTCTCTTAATTAAAGCACTGTAATAAATATAATAAATGAATTATTACGTCGAATGCCTGAAGATGCATCAGCTCTTGTAACAAAGCCTAAGATAATATTTACGTGTCTGAGCAACACGTAGAGAAATACAATGATTCAAATAAATCCAGAATTTTGACGAAATTTCACAATTTAAGTGGAAAGGAGTAATTATCATAAGCACTGGAGAAATAAAAAAAAATCAGCCTAACCAACTTCGTCTGTAAATACCACATAATTTGTTCAGATATCATATCGGCCGCCTCTGATTTCACGAAAGCAATAGAAAGGCAAATGTGACAGTATTAAGAAACAGAGATTATAATTTATGAGAGAAACTCTATCCAGAATTTCTTTACAAATTCTTAAAACAACCATAAAATACGCTGTAAGCAACATAGCAGAAATCTTTACAATTTTTAGAGAAGACTTATTTTGTCGTTGTTCGGTAAGAACATTAAAAATTGAAGGCGATTTTCCTCCCTCGTTTGGGCAATCCTTTATTCATTTTTACAGTAAACAGGCTGTAGTGGCTATGACGTCATGCTCAATTTTATTTTCTTATAAAAATAATTTCTGTGGTTCTCGAAGTCTACATCAAGTACCGTCGTTTTTATTTCGCAAGGGGCGTAACTCTGCCACCTCCACCCACAAATGCAGAACAACATTTGTCTAAGTGGGAAAGATTTTGGTATTTGTAAAACAAAATTTTACCTACGATATATAAGATAAAATGTGCCATGTCTGTTACACTGAGCGTTGACTTCTAAGCTAAGGATTTGAGGGAGGCTGTAAATTTTGTTCTTACCCACATTCTTAGCCACCAACTTAGATTCATAACAGAGGACCCTTCGGCATCCAAGAAAAACAACCTCAGGCTCCATCTGAGTCCTTAATATTTGAAGACAGTAGTCGATTTATTACAATTGCCCACAAAATATTTTGGACACTGGAGTTCCCTCTCTCGGGTAATTAACATAAAGGTCTAACTTTGTCCCTTGCATGTATAAGGTATTCTAAATTCCGGCGCATTTTTCCTTGGCCGGTGTTACGTTCTCGTTTATTATAGGCTGCCGTTTCTCTTATTACGCCGATCCCAGTGGCCGCGAGGTCTAAGGCGTGGGATTGTGGCTTCGAAAACCGCCAGGGACATGGATGTTTGTCTCTTGTGAGTTGTGTATTGTCAGGCAGGGGCCTCTGCTTCGGGCTGATCACTCGTCCAGAGGATTCCTACCGACTCTGGTGCGTCGTTTTCCATGAACTAGAAATCTCAAGAATGAGAAGGGCAAGGTCTGCGTTGGGCTGCAGCGCCATAGGCAAAAAAAAATTCTCTTATTATAATAATCATTTTAATTGCACGCGCAATGGACAATATCCAAAGAAACTGAGATAGGAAGTTCAGTTTTGAGCAGCTGATAGGCCCTCAGGTCGTCAATATTGTCTCCACCCATCTTTATTAGAATCCACCAGTGGAACCTACACAGAGCCCCTAGATATTATTCTGCGTCCTTATGGGTTTTGGAACTGGGCGTACGTTGGTGGGCAGTAGTACCATGGTTCTTAACGAAATAGTAATTACAGTGTCAAGTGAAATATTGTGCTCTGGGACATTGCAATGACGGTGGTGATTCTACAATTTCCATAATACACAAAAAAAGTCTTGTGAAGCTCCGTAACTACTGACTAGTCAATAGGGACTCTGCTGAATGGAGTTAGTTACGTTGTCATTGTCTTTCGAGATATTTCTACTTAGACATATTTGCAAGTAACTGATTCTTTTGCGAGATATCAGGCTTCCGTCGCTGTGTAGTTGAAGTCTTGGCTCTTCTGGGTTGTTATGCGGCGTGTGACGATAGCTACCAACCCTACGCTACGTAAAATCCCAGAAGAGCCAAGACCTCGGCTCATTATTTTACCTGTATACTCGTAACATTACGTTAGTGAGAAATGGATATATATATACATTTTCTCTCGTTTGTTTTTAGGCCAAATTTCTTCCTAACTGCAAGCAGAGGTTGTTTTAAGGCGCGTTCGCAAAAATGCTAAAAGCGACTCTTAGCTTCGTCATGCCTCTCCGTCCGTCCGTGTTGAACAACTCGGCTCCCAATAGACGGATTTCCATGAAACTTGGTATTTAAGGAATTTTCGAAAATCTGCCGAGAAAAATTCAAGTTTCATTAGAATCGGACAAGAATAAAGGGTACTTTTCATGAAGACCGATATATATATATATATATATATTTTTTATCTTATGTCGCTCATTTCTTCTTAGAAATAGAAATGTTTCAGATGAAGTTGTAGAGGAAATCAAAACACACATTTTGTATCTAGTAACGTCTTTTCGAAAATCGTGCCATTTATGAGATAATGTAGAAACTTATTATAGAGCGCGACAGGCCACAGACGAAAATCAAAGGCACGCGCATTGCATGCTGGATACCTAAGGCTACCAATATAAACACTCAGTTTGTGTAATACTCATTGCTTGTCCACTTCAATACCGGTTGAGCGAACGCGCCAAAATGTTATGTCATATGTACATTGCATGTCTTGTTTACTTTAATTGTGTTTATGTATCTTTGTGTCCAATCACGTTTAGCACAGGCCAGAAGCTCTCACACGTATGTTTTGGTGCAGAAACAAACACAAACTCATTTCATGTCTTGTCTAAGACCGACGCTTCTTAAACTCACGCACACATTAGGTTGTGTGATCTCTTATCGTGAAGGTATAATTTCTTTGAGGAATATATATCTTGAAAAGGGGGCTATAAATTCAATTCTTTACCGCATTCTGTACCCGAAGATATTCTCATGCCCCATGATCCTCTACTTTAGGCAGAAAAAGAAAAATATCTTAATAGGATCTTAAGAATGGTCATTATGCAAGGGGAGAATGTTGAGGGATAGTCGAGAGGCGATATCCTACAGAGCGCCCAGTTCACCAACGTCCTTAACATGTTTAAGTGTGTGAATCTGTCACAGTTGAAACTTTAGTGCAAGGGAAACATGAAACACGTTTCTCATGTTTGTAGATATTATATACCGAGAAAGGAATTTTGGTTTACTTATTTGCTACTGAAATTACCGTATTTCCCACCGTCCCGTAAGAGGCTACAAATGATAAGAATCACCCTATAATAACAAGGCATTGTTACGAATTTAATGTCCTAATTTTGTAAACGTTCGTCATCCGATGTGAAGAAGCAGGATGATATCTGGAGACATTTTTTACTAAAATAAATGTGCCGTATGAGGCGAGAAATTCTGTAATTCGGAGTCAGAATATTAAAGTTTTCTGTGATAAGACGCTTTGTCGATTAATAAAGAGTTATAAGCGTTCGGAAGGAAATTGATTATCCCCTATGCAGGGTAGTCCTGCTACAGTGAGATGTGTAGAAGAAATGGTTGTGTTGTGTAGAAGAATTTAAGGTTATGAGATTGGTTTAGGGAACCAAACCGCACAGTTCAGTGACTTGTGAGTAGAATTAGTTGGTTTGACACTGTGACAGTGTGACATATGACACTGTTACTGCTCTTTGTCAAATTTAATTTCATCAGAAATCAGTAGTGACAAAGAAATGTGTTGGGCCTTACCCTGTCCTTTATTAGACACTCGAAACCATTAACAGAAACTAAATTATTTCTATGAAACAATATAAATGTAAAAAGGGATTTCAAGGCCATCAGTATTCCATTTCGTTACAACAGATTCCAAACTAACTTCGACGCGACTGATTTATGCCTATGATACTGTTTAATATTCCTACACCGCCATCAGCAGGAGCTACTTCCTTGTATCTACATCGGTATGATGCGTTTAATTTGGAGCCAGCAGATGTTTTGTTACTGGAAAAGATTGACGGCGGTGTTTGCAAAACCTTTGATGTAATTCGTTGGCACATAAAAATGTCATTCTCTTACTTCACACATTTCGTTCCAAGCTTTCTGTAGTAGCTAATTTCTTGCACGTAACTGCAGCTATGAAATTCTCTGCAATGGCAAAGACATGACACTGCTGAAACTGATGTCATATAAGTCTTGAAGGCTATGACATTTTCGTATTTGATTTCTTGATAAACGGAAAAATTAATCGCGAGGTTTCAATAAACGATGTAAAATATATTACACACTTTTTGTGTCATACTAGTGAATAATAGTAAGAATAAGCGGAATGAAATAATGTTATTGCAATGGAGTACGTGTATTTAAAAATATTTGTTGCATTTTTATGTTTTGCTGACCGTGCGTACTGGTACAACTCTGGGTAAACGACCAACTTGATGCACAGTTACGTTATATAAACTAAAACTAAAAAACTAAACTCCGTGGCCTTAGTCCGCACGCGAACTATACCGACAGAGCGGCCGCCGCCGGTCGGCGAAGTTAGTGCCAACTTTTGCGGATAGAGGGGTGTCACGTGGT
>Ga0123354_10013941_pt1 | contig 12502 bp, 9 predicted proteins | sample TergutLab28metaG_2_FD_97872 | JGI IMG/M metagenome (GOLD analysis project Ga0123354, IMG submission 97872) | Labiotermes labralis P4 segment gut microbial communities from Petit-Saut dam, French Guiana - Lab288 P4 | ecosystem: Host-associated > Arthropoda: Insects > Digestive system > Gut ... | reverse complement strand
TACTGTGTATAACACGGCAAACGATATCACGCTTTTTGCGAAATGGACGCCGATTACTTATACGGTGGCTTATAACGGGAACGGGAATACCGGAGGAACCACTGCATCGAGCACTCATACTTATGATGCAGCAAAAGCGTTGACAACCAACGGTTTTACGAGAGCCTATACAGTAACATACGACTTTAACGGAAGCGGCGCTTCGAACACAACGGCAACGGCAACCTACACCTTTAAAGAATGGAATACTGCACCGGCGGGAGGAGAAACGTCATATACAGACGGACAAAGCGTAATGAATTTAACCTCAACGGACGGAGCAACGATAAACTTGTATGCTCAATGGAATGGCGTGTCTGTTACTTTACCGACACCCACATGGACGGGACATACATTTACAGGTTGGTTTTCTGCAACAACCGGCGGAACCATGATCGGAGCCGGCGGAGCAGATTATATACCGACAGCTCCCATAACCATATATGCCCAATGGACAGAGAATCCGGTTACTACTTATGCCATTGGTACATTGTCGAATCCCGCAGCAGGCGGTTCAACAACCGGCGGCGGAACTTATGCCTCAGGAACATCTTGCACTGTCGTCGCTGCGGCAAATGATGGTTATACTTTTACGAATTGGACGGAAAACGGCGTTGAAGTTTCTGTTAGTGCAAGCTATACTTTTACGGTATCGGCTGATCGAAATCTTGTTGCCAATTTCATAAGCAACAACGCAACTCTTGTAAGTTTAACCGTGAGCGAAGGGACGTTAACGCCTGCATTTAATTCCAATACAACTGATTATACGGTTATTGTCGCAAACGGGGTATCAAGTATCGAGATTGGAGCAACAGCCGGTAACGCTGCTGCAACCATCAGCGGCACAGGAACAAAATCACTAAGTGTCGGCGATAATACTTTCAATATTGTTGTAACAGCCGCAGACGGTACGACTACAAAAACTTATACGATCGTTGTGACTCGCGCAGAGACAGATTATATCCTGACTGTTTCTCCCGCTTCCCTAAGCTTTGTTGCCGCAGGCGGGGCGAATACGTTCACGATTTCCTCCAACACGAGCTGGACGATTACGGGCAAGCCTGCGTGGATCACCCTCTCCGCTAATGCCGGTTCGGGCGACATAACGATAACAGTGACGGCAGCCCAAAATCCGGACGAATACCAACGGACTGCGACTCTCACTGTCAGCGGTTCGGGACTAAGCTCTACAGTTCAGCTGACACAAGACGGAGCCGAAGTTTCTGTCATTACGCCCACAGGCGTTTCGCTTAACTTCACCACCTTGTCGAGAAACGCAGGCGACCCGGCTGTTGCCTTAATAGCCACAGTTACACCAGCAAATGCTTCTGATCAAAGCGTAACCTGGAGCACGAGCGACGCCTCGGTAGCGACTGTCAGTGAAGACGGGGTAGTTAATTTCGTGGGTACAGGCACGGCAACGATAACCGTAACCACCGTCACAGGTAAGTTTACTGCCGTTTGTGCGGTCACAGTCAGTTCCGCTACAGATCCCGATCAAGAACTCGTTGAGGAAGCTGCAACCGTAATCCTCGAAGCAACGATAACCGTTCCTCAGAAAGACGCTAATACGCAAGAGGCTGTCACTGCTTGGCTGGCAACTTTCTTGAGCGACCTTTTGAGCGATTACAATGTTTCGACAAGCGTCACTTATACCTCCTTCATACCGGCAGTGGCAGGTACAGCCGATAATCCCGACGGTATAAACGGATCCTTTACGATTACCATTATTGTCTATACGGGGACTGTCTTACGCGCATCCGAAGAGATAACCGTCAGCGGAATCATCGAAGCCGTCAAATATATCGGTACAGGTATTGATAATGCAGAAGTTCCGGCATTGAAGGCTTACGCCTTGAAAGGCAGCCTGCACATAAGCGGTTTGCGACCGGGAGAAAGCTTCAGCATCCATAACATCAACGGACAGCTTTTATATAAAGGGAAAGCAAAAACCGAAAGAGAACACGTTGCCATCGGTTCGAACGGTGTTTTTGTTGTTACGGCAGGAAACAGAAGTATTAAGGTAATTGAAAAAAGCAATCAGTAATATAAAAAAGTGAAGAGGCTGTCTCAGAAGTCAAGATTCTTTACCACAAAGGTCACAAAGAATTTTCACAAAGAACACAAATATTTGATTATTAAGTTTTTATTATTAGCGTGCTTTGTGAATTCTTAGTGTTCTTAGTGGTTAAAAAGACTTTTGAGGCAGCCTCTTCACTTTCCCGTTTTTGTTATATCCCTTTATTTTGTATCTTTGCACGCAAATTGAAGTTATGGCAAAAGGAAACAAACCGTTGTTATTACTAACCAATGACGACGGTATCACGGCATTAGGTCTTATTAATCTGATTGAAGCGGTACGCCCTTTGGGCGAAATAGTGGTGGTGGCTCCCGACGGACCGCGGTCGGGACTTTCAAGTTCTATTACTTTTTTCAATCCCATACGGGCTGCTCTAATAAAAAAGGAAGAAGGTCTCACTGTTTATTCTTGCACCGGCACTCCGGTTGATTGCGTAAAATTGGCACTAAACGAGATTTTAGACAGGAAACCCGATGTGTTGCTTTCGGGAATTAATCACGGATCCAACGCCGCCGTTTGTATCATTTATTCGGGAACCGTTGGGGCTGCGTTCGAAGGGTGTATTGCAGGCATTCCTTCCGTGGGAATTTCGCTCACCAATCATTCTCCCTGCGCCGATTTCTCTCGAGCGGTGAAATATGCAAGGCAGATAACGGAAAACGTTCTCGCAAACGGTCTTCCCGAAGGAATCTGTTTGAATTTGAATATTCCCGATGTGCAGAATGTCAAAGGAATGAAAGTATGTTCTCAAACAAAAGGCTATTGGACAAAGGAATATATGGAATTGAAAGATCCCGCCGGAAGAACGGTCTATTGGTTGACAGGCGATTTTTTGAACCTTGAACCGAATAATCAAACCAGCGACGAATGGGCCTTGGCTCAAGGATATGCCGCATTGGTTCCTTTACGTATAGATATGACGGATTACTCTTTTTTGGAAAAAATAAAGAATTGGGAAACCCTGTAATGACAGGGCACGCAAGGTCTTTTCAGCACGCGCCTATTTGAATGTATCCAGCGCTTTTTTCACCGAACCGTATTTGAGAAGCATTTCTCGGGCTTGTTCTTTAGGAACATGCAATTCATCCTCGATCATACGGGTTCCGCGCTCGATCAGTTTCTTGTTGGTCAGCTGCATATTCACCATTTTGTTTCCTTTCACCCGTCCCATTTTAATCATCAGCGTAGTAGAAATCATATTCAGAATCAGTTTCTGCGCCGTTCCGGCTTTCATGCGGGTGCTGCCGGTGACAAATTCGGGACCGACTATCGTTTCGATAGGATATTCCGAAGCCCTCGCCAAGGGGGAATCGGGATTGCAGGTAATACATCCGGTGAGCAAACCGTTTTCTCTTGCTTTTTTCACTCCGCCGACAACATAGGGAGTTGTTCCCGAAGCGGCGATTCCGATGACCGTATCCAAAGTATTGATTTGAAAAGCCTGCAATTCTTCCCAAGCCTTATCGGGATTATCTTCTGCCGCTTCCACCGAACGTCTTAAGGCAGTGTCGCCGCCGGCAATCAATCCGATAATGATGCCGGGAGAAAGTCCGAAAGTGGGAGGTATTTCGGAAGCGTCCAACACTCCCAAACGACCGCTTGTCCCGGCGCCTAAATAAAAAACCCTTCCGCCCGCCGGCATTCGTTGCAATATTTGTTCTATCAACGCTTCAATTCGGGGAATTGCTTTTTCGACAGCTGAAGGGATTTTGGCATCTTCCCGGTTAATGCCGGTCAGAATTTCATTTACCGACATTGTATCTACATGCGGAAATATCGATGGCGATTCTGTAATGCTAATCATCCTGCAAAAGTAAATCATAATTACGAATTGTGCAACTGATTCGGTAGTTAAAAACCGAAACGGAAGATACCGAAGAAGATTTATGTCAAGTTTTTTGCATATTGAAATATTATTTTTATCTTTGAAGCATCATTTTATGTTTTTTCAATAACATGCACTTTACTCGAAGAAAAGAAATATGAAAAATCAGGTTGTCATTATTTGCAGTTTTGTTTTTATTCTTCTCGGTGCCACTTGTCACTCGTCACCTGTCGCTCATTATTCATCGACTGTCACCGATAATGTCATCGTCGGAGCAGAACAAACGAGTACCTACTTTCCTCTCTTGAAAGGGAAACGTATTGCCATTTTTTCCAATCATACGGGTATGGTAAAAGGTAAGCATCTGTTGGACATCTTGGTGGAAAACCGATTCAATGTGGTCGCCGTTTTTTCTCCGGAGCACGGTTTTCGGGGGGATGCCGGCGCGGGCGACAAGGTTTCAAGTTCGGTCGATCCGAAAACCGGCGTACCGATTTTGTCGCTTTACGACGGAAAAACCGGTAAGCCGAGCAATGAATCCATGAATAAGTTCGACTTGCTGATTATCGACATACAAGATGTCGGTTTGCGGTTCTATACCTATTACATTACTATGGTGAAATTAATGGACGCATGCGCCGAACATCAAAAGAAGGTACTGCTTCTCGACCGTCCCAATCCCAACGGACATTATGTTGACGGACCGATACTCGATATGAAATACAAATCGGGAGTCGGGTGGCTGCCTATTCCGGTGGTTTACGGAATGACTTTAGGCGAACTTGCCCGGATGGTCAACGGAGAAAAATGGTTGCCGGAAAAGCGTATTTGCGATCTGACGGTAATCAAATGTAAAAATTATACACATCAAACCTTGTATAGCCTGCCGATTGCGCCCTCGCCCAATCTGCCGAATATGAAAGCTATATATTTGTATCCTTCCTTGTGTTATTTTGAAGCGACGCCGGTAAGTTTGGGACGAGGCACCGATCTCCCGTTTCAGATTTACGGACATCCGGATATGAAAGGTTATCGGTTTACCTTTACTCCGCGCAGCGTGCCGGCAGCCAAGGAACCTCCTCAACAAGATAAACTTTGCTATGGCGTGAATCTCAGTACGCTTTCCGATGAAGCCATTTGGAAGAAAGGGATTGACTTGAGCTATGTGATTGATGCCTATCGGAATTTGAACATGGGCGATCGCTTTTTCCGTCCTTTCTTTGAAAACCTTATCGGTGTGGGTTATGTTCGTAAAATGATCGAGCAAGGAAAAAGCGCCGACGAGATCAAGGCTATGTGGCAAAACGATGTGACAAAATTCAAGCAACAGCGCAAACCCTATTTGCTTTATGATGAATAATTCATAATTGAAATAAATGTCACCGATCCTCATCCTCCTCACCATAATAATTTATTTCGCCATCCTGTTTACCGTCTCCTATTTTACGGGACGGAAAGCCGACAATGCCGGTTTCTTTTCGGGCAACCGAAAATCGTCGTGGTATGTTGTTGCTTTTGCAACTATCGGAGCGGCAATTTCGGGAGTAACCTTTGTTTCCGTTCCGGGCATGGTTGCCGCAAAAGGTTTTTCCTATTTGCAAATGGTTTTGGGTTTTTCGGTAGGGCAACTCCTCGTTGCATTTGTGCTGGTTCCGCTTTTTTATCGAATGAATTTGGTTTCCATTTATGAGTATTTGGAAAACAGGTTTGGATTGGCGACCTACCAAACGGGCGCTTGGCTTTTCTTTATTTCCAAAATGACCGGGGCATCCATTCGTCTGTTTATCGTTTGTGTAGTGCTTCAGTTGTTGGTTTTCGAACCGCTCGGTTTATCATTTATTCTCAATGTGGTGTTTACTGTTGGAATCGTTTGGATATACACTTATCGCGGAGGCGTCAAAACGCTGATATGGACCGATTCATTCAAGACCTTTTGCCTGATAGTTTCGGTCGTACTGTGCATCTATTACATAGCCGCCGATTTGGATAGCAAGGGTAATCTCTTTTCCGTGATTTCCGGTTCCGACATGTCGAGAATCTTCTTTTTCGACAACTTCAAAGATCCACGCTACTTTTTCAAGCAGTTTCTTGCCGGCATATTTATCACAATCGCCATCAACGGACTGGATCAGGATATGATGCAAAAATCGCTGAGTTGCAAAAACTTCAGAGATTCTCAAAAGAACATGATAACCGGGGGTATTTTGCAGATATTCATCAATCTCCTTTTCCTAATGTTAGGCGTTTTACTGTATTCCTACGCTTCTGCCAATGCCATTCGATTACCTGCAAAAGGAGACGAAGTATTTCCTTTTCTTGCCACTCAAGGATACTTTCCGTTAATAGTAAGTTTTTTATTTATTATCGGACTTATTTCGGCCGCTTATGCTGCTGCCGGTTCGGCGCTCACCGCACTGACAACCTCTTTTACAGTCGATATTCTTAAAAGTGTAAAAGGGAAAACGGAAAAAGAAATCGCTGCCACCCGCCGGAAAGTACATGCCGGGATGGCGATAGTGATGGGATTGGTTATTTATGTCATCCATATGTTTAACAATACCTCAGTCATCGATACGGTTTACAAATTAGCCAGTTATACCTACGGACCTTTGTTGGGCATGTTTGTATTCGGTATATTAACCAAACGGAAAATCCGCGACCGCCGGGTGCCATTGGTTGTCATCGCTTCGCCGCTGCTATGTTTAGTGTTGGATATCAACTCCAAAGCTTGGTTCAAAGGCTATGAATTCAGTCACGAGCGATTGATTTTCAACGCATTATTTACTTTTATCGGGTTGGCGCTGTTGATTCGTAAAGAATCGGGCGAGATGAAAGAAGAATAAATTGAAAATTCATCATAATTTTTCATTATCTTTATAGGGTTTTTCATTGTTGACCGATCTAAGTAACAGTAACGAAGAATCATTAACAATTAAAACAAAAAAGAAATGAAAACACGTATGAAACAAATCGGTATTACAGCCTTGCTCATTGTATTGTTTTCGGGTATTACGAATGTATTTGCCCAAAATGATGAAAAATATTTTACCATCAGCGGGGTGGTAAAAGACAAATCAAGCCGGAAAAAGTTGGAATATGTCAATATCTCGGTACCGGGAAGCAATGTGAGCAGCATCACGAACGAAGAAGGATCTTTTGTCCTCAAAATCAAAGATTCCATTCAAGCGAAAGAAATCGAATTTTCACGAATCGGTTATTTCAGCACCCGAATACCCGTTGCCGGGATAGATTTGTCGGATCAAACATTCTATCTGACTTCAAATGATAAACAATTGAAAGAAGTGGTCATTGAAAGTTGGGAGAGTCCGGTGGATTTAGTTAAAGAAGCGCTCAGGCGAATTGCTCAAAATTACAGCAACAAGCCTAATTTATTAACCGGGTTTTACAGAGAAACCGTTCAAAAAGGAAAGAAATTCATTAATATTTCCGAAGCGGTTATCAATATATATAAAAGTCCATACAGTGAAACCGGCGCCTACGATCGAGTGCAAATTTTCAAAGGTCGGAATTTGGTAACAACAAAAGTGAGCGACACTTTAGCCGTGAAACTGCTTGGAGGTCCAAATTTGTCTATTTATGCCGATATTGTCAAAAATCCGGAAATCCTGTTTGACGAAGAATCGCTATACAACTTTAACTTCAAAACGGAAAATGCGGAGTTTTTAGATAATCGTCAACAATACGTAGTCTCCTTTACACCGGCGGTAACTATGCCTTATCCTTTGTGCTACGGAACTTTGTATATCGATAAAGAAACCTTGGCTTTTACTCGCGCACAATTTTTCATGGACATGAGAGACCGAAATAAAGCAACGGAAGCTATCCTTCGTAAAAAACCGGCGGGACTCCGATTCAAACCCGACGAAGTTTCTTTTGTTGTTTCCTATAAACAGCGAGACGGTAAAAGTTATCTGAATTATATCCGTAACGGAGTGAAATTCAAATGCGACTGGCAACGCAAGCTATTTGCAACCAATTATACGGTATTGAGCGAAATGGTTGTAACCGAAAGCAAAGAAGATCTTGTAAGTAATATTCCCCGCAAAGAATCGTTCAACAGAAATGAATCATTAAGCGACAAAGTAATGAGCTTTTACGATGACAATTTTTGGGGTGCGTATAATATTATCGAACCGACCGAATCATTGGAATCGGCAGTCGATAAATTGAAAAAGGAATATCGGTGAGGAATTAGAAATTAGAAATTAGAAATTAGGAATTAGGAATTAATTTGATGCCAATCGACTTATTGACTTTCAAGAAAATAAAAGACGGAAACATCGAAGCGTTCGAAACTCTTTTTCGATCGTATTACGAACCTTTATGTCGTTACGCATACCAATTTGTCGAAAATCCGGATACTGCCGAAGAAATCGTACAAGATTTGTTTTATGTTCTTTGGAAAGAGAGGCAAAGCATCCGGATTTTCACTTCGGTTAACGGCTATTTGTATCGTTCCGTCAAAAACAAATCGCTTCAATATGTAGAAAAGGCAAAAGTGCGAGAGAACTACCAAAACAGTTATGCCGAAAATCCGGTTATTGAAACCATTACTCCGCAAGAAGAATTGGAATATAAAGAATTGGAAGAGCAAATCAGGGAAACGCTGCAACTTTTACCGGAACGTCGGCAAACAATATTCCGCATGAATCGCATGGAAGGGAAAAAATACAATGAAATCGCAAGTGAACTCCATATTTCCGTAAAAACGGTAGAAGCTGAAATCAGTAAGACACTTCGAGAGTTGCGAAATAAATACCGATCAATCTATGAATAAAAACTATATATTTCAAAAGCATGAAACAAGACAACGATAACACATACCGGATTGATACAGACAAGGCATGGAATACTCTCCGGTCGCGATTGGAAAAAGATCGATTATTGACCTGCGTGCCGGAATATCAGTCCGATAAAAAACGAATCCGATTTCTCCAACGGGCGGCAGCTGTTGCAGCCGTTTGCATCGGCATTATTTTTTCCATCTTCCATTTTTCGCAAGGAAAAGATAAGGCGTTGGTATTCCTGCAAAACAAGGGAAATTCGGAAACATTGGTTACTACGCTGACCGACGGTTCGACCATTTATTTGGCAAACAATGCCTCTATATCCTACCCTACTGCTTTCGCTAAAAATCAGCGAGAAGTGGAACTAAACGGAAACGCTTTATTCTGTGTAACAAAAAATGAAAAATGTCCTTTTGTCGTTAAAACGAACGGAATAACGATTGAAGTAGTGGGAACGATTTTCGCCGTTCAATACTCGATCGACAATACATTTGAGCTATTTGTAAAACAAGGAAAAGTAAACGTGCTCGCCAAAGATGATCGTCCGGCTGTCCCCGTGGAAGCCGGAGAAACCGTTCAGTTGACCGAAAACGGATTGAACAAGTCCGGAATCACAAACACCGGGGTATTCAGTCGTTTTGCGAATAAGATGTGTTTTAAAGACGAGAAATTGGAAAATATTGTTCACGCCATCAATACAATTTGCGGTTCTCCGACCATTATCGCCGACGAATCGTTAAATAACAGAACATTGACCGTTACTTTTGATAATAACTCGGTAGAAACCATGACGGAATTAATCTGCTTGGCGTTAAATCTGAAACAAATCAATAAACAGGACACGCTCTTTATCCGACCGGCTTTTAAATAAAGGTTTATGAAAGGTTGTATCATCGGAATAATCTGTTTCTTCGGCTGTTGTTCGTTGACAAACGCAGCCGCGATTCTCGACCGGGAAATACAATTGCCCAAAACGAAAGAAACTATCTATGAATTGTTTAATCGGATTTCCGATCTCACCGGATTCTTTTTTATTTATGATAGCGATATTATTAATAATGAAAAAAAAGTAAAATTTCCCGGTGGAACATACAGTCTGAGACAATCCATTTCCTTAATCACCCAAGACCCTGATATACAGATAAAGATAGTCGATCGGCATATCCTTTTGTATAAAAAAGTGATGCCTCTCGCACAGGAGATTAAATCTCTTCCGTTAACGAATGACGGTTCAAGTTTTATTATCGCAAAGGCTGTTGTAAAAGATGCCCAAACCAAAGAACCCATTCCTTTTGTTTCAGCAAGTGTAGAAGAAACCGGCATCGGAACCATTACCAATCAATCGGGAGAATTTATGCTTAAAATACCCGGTTCCGATTCCGTTCGAAACGTTCATATTTCTCATGTCGGTTATAATCAGCAGACTATACCCGTAGAATTATTCCTAAACAATCCGATAGATATTTATTTACAAACCAAACAGGTTCCTCTCCAAGAGGTTATTATCGGATTGGTCAATCCGCAAAAAATCATACGGGAGATGCTTAACAACCGACCGATTAACTACCGGAGCGATCCGGTCTGTTTTACTGTTTTTTATCGCGAGGGAGTAGAGAAGAAAAATACAATTGCTGGTTTGACCGAAGCGGTTTTTCAAATTTATAAAGTCGGGTTCGATTCTCCCTACGAAGATCAGGTCAAATTATTAAAAATGAGAAAAATAACCAATAATGACGAACAGGATTCCATTGTCTTAAAAATGAGAGCGGGAATTGATGCTTCGCTGCACTTGGATATTATCAAATATATTCCCGATTTTCTTGAGTTGGACGACGATAATCCTTTTGACTATACTAAAATAGATATGACGGTGACCGACACCGGCTTGGCTCATGTTATTGCGTTTGAACAAAAATCGGGAATTACAGATCCGCTTTATAAGGGGGAACTTTACATTGATGCTGAAACTCATGCGCTATTAGTTTCTCATTTTGAAGTGAATCCGCGTTATATCGACAAATCGACGGATATTTTCGTTCTCAAAAAGCCGAAAAACGTCGATATTAAACCGGAAAATGCGAATTATTATGTTTATTATAAATACCTTAACGGGAAATATTATTTAAACTACATACGTGGAGATTTAACTTTCAAAATCAGAAAAAAGAATGCTTTCTTACAACCGTCTAAGTCTATTCATACTTTTTTTGAGATGGTGGTTTGCAAAATCGATACAATTAACGTAAAAAGATTTCCTCGCAGCGAAAGTATCCCTACCCGCAATGTATTTTCCGATACCAAATTCCGCTACGATAATCGTTTCTGGGATGATTTCAATGTCATTCTACCGGAAGAAAGATTAAATGAAGCCATCACCCGCATATCATCCAAAATTGAAGAAATAGAATAAGTTTCTTTACTATTTTTTTGCACATTCAAAAATAAGTATTATTTTTGCATCACTTTTGAAGGGGCGTTTAGCTCAGCCGGTTCAGAGCATCTGCCTTACAAGCAGAGGGTCGGGGGTTCGAATCCCTCAACGCCCACCTTAGAATGAAGGACTTACAAGGGATTGTGAGTCCTTTTTGATTTTAGGTACATGTAATTTGCATACAAGTTCAATATTATCTTAGTATTTTCGACATCTGCTCTATACACTTTTTCTTCTGTTCCAAATTAGGATGGACATACAAGTTTAGTGTGGTACTAATATTTGAGTGACCAAGAATTACGCTAACCGTTTTGTAATCGCAGTTGCTTTCGATACATCTTGTGGCAAAGCTATGCCGCAATCCATGAAATTTCAGTTCGGGTATCTTCAAATCTTCCATTAGTTTTTTATAATAATTTCGGTAGGTTCGGGGTTCTGTCGGTTTAGCGTCGTTGGTCAAAACAAAGAAATTACTGTTTACTACTTTTTTGACAGGTTTTAACATTTTCAATAAATCTTTAGTCATTGGAATGTCACGAATAGAATTTTTTGTTTTGGGTGTATCAAGTAAAAGTTCCGTATGTCGGCTATTGTTTTCTATAATGTAAATCCGTTGGATAGTTTTTTTGATGATAATAATACCTGCATCCGTATCAATATCGCTCCAAGTCAAGGCACAGATTTCACCGATGCGCATGCCGGTGCTCAAGCAGATATAAACTCCCAAGTTTTTAAATGTAAAGTGTTCTTGTATAAAATTCATTATTCGCTTTTGATTTGCTTTAGTTATGACTTCGATGTCATATTTTTCTCTTTCAGTTGGAAACTGAATATCAAACGGAATATATTCCAAAAGCTTGTTCTTTGCTCCAAACTTCAAGACCATTTTCAACACAATCAAAATATCTTTGATTGACTTTTGACTTAATCCTTCATCCAATTTTTGAAATACGAAAGACTGGACTTCCATTTCCTCAACGCTACGTTTATCACCGAAAATGGGTAACAAATGATTTTCAATCAGCAACACATACGCTGAATAACTTGATTTTTTTACATACTGCTTTTTATCGGCTTTCCATAAGTCGATAATTTCTGAGATTTTTTTTTGATTTTGCATAAAACTTAATTTTTAATTTGTTATTTATTATCGCAAAGAAGGTACATAAAAGAATTTAAGTTTCAAAGTCGTTTATGTTCCAAATTTGAGATTTCCGGAGTTTGAGGGGGATTGGAAGACTTATAGAGTTTCAGATTTGTTGGAATTTTTCACTACAAATTCTTTATCATGGGAACAGTTAGAATATGATACGGGAAAT
>Ga0123354_10013939_pt1 | contig 12502 bp, 9 predicted proteins | sample TergutLab28metaG_2_FD_97872 | JGI IMG/M metagenome (GOLD analysis project Ga0123354, IMG submission 97872) | Labiotermes labralis P4 segment gut microbial communities from Petit-Saut dam, French Guiana - Lab288 P4 | ecosystem: Host-associated > Arthropoda: Insects > Digestive system > Gut ... | reverse complement strand
TTTTGTTCCTGCAACATGCAAGACATCAGCGATTGTAATTACTATATTGTTACAGTCCCTACTCCGGTTGACAAGAATAACCGCCCCGATTTGACATATTTATACAAAGCCAGCGAAACAGTTGGAAAAGTAATTCATAAAGGAGATATTGTGATTTACGAGTCAACAGTTTACCCCGGCGCTACTGAAGAAAATTGTATTCCGATTGTTGAACGGACATCGGGTTTGAAATTCAATATAGACTTCTTCGCAGGCTACTCACCCGAACGGATAAACCCAGGCGATAAAGAGCATTCTGTTGAAAAAATAAAGAAAGTGACTTCGGGTTCCACTTCCGAAATTGGAGAAAAAGTTAATAATTTGTATGCCTCAGTCATTACTGCCGGCACACATTTGGCGCCAACCATCAGAGTGGCTGAAGCATCCAAAGTCATTGAAAATTCACAGCGCGACATCAACATCGCATTTGTTAACGAACTGAAAAAGATTTTCGACCGGATGGAAATCAATACGAATGCTGTGTTAGAAGCCGCCGGGACAAAATGGAACTTTCTGTCATTCAGACCGGGATTAGTAGGCGGACACTGTACAGGCGTTGATCCATACTATCTGGCACAGAAAGCTCAGGAATACGGCTATCATCCCGAAATCATCCTTGCCGGACGCCGTATGAACGACAGTATGGGCGATTATATTGCTTCGCAAGTAATCAAACAAATGATAAAAAAAGGAATTTGCGTCAAAGGTTCCGACATCCTTGTTTTGGGAATCACATTCAAAGAAAATTGTCCTGACATTCGCAACAGCAAGGTAATTGATGTAATTCGTTCATTGAAGGACTATGAAGCGAATATTACGATTCAAGATTCATGGGCAAATCAAGAAGAAGTGAAACATGAATACGGATTGGATATTTTAACAGAAATACCTGAAAGAAAGTTTGATGCGGTGATAATAGCGGTAGGGCATAAAGAATTTAGCAGATTTGATTTTTCCAATCTATTAAAAAAGGATGGGGTAAAATACAGCGTTAATTGATTAGGAATTATTGTGTATATAAAGATTGTATTTTAGTAAAAATTATTATAACAAATTTTTTGGTAAAATAAGAAATCTTTTATACATTTGCACCGAATTTTTAGTTATAATAATAGTGAATACGTCTCTTAAAGAACAAACACGCAAGAAATTAACGATAATACCAACTTTGATCTCAGACACGAATGAAATTTTTTGTCGTGAGAATCAGGGTAATGTTGAAAATTGCTTAAATGATAGAGACATTCAGATATATTTGACACTCTGCTGAGTTTTCTGTTTAAGAAAAACTGCGGAGTGTTTTTTTGTATATTCATGGCTTGCTAAAAAGTCATGAAGCTGTGCATTATCACTTTATAACACATATTATGCAGATATGAAAAGAATTATTTCAGTTTTTATTGTTTTTTTATTCGCTACAGGCGCTTTGCTGGCACAAATGTCGGACAATCAAGTGATTGATTATGTGAAGCAAGAGTATGCAAAGGGGACTTCCCAACAAGAAATTGCCACAAATCTGATGTTGCGGGGCGTAACACGCAGTCAAATGGAGCGGATTAAAGCTCAACAACAACAATCGCAAACCACAGAGCCAAACAGCGATGCAAGTAGCGCTACGCTTCAACGCGACCGGAAGGCTAATCCGCAGGACGATTTGTCTGCAGGCGATTTGGATATGTTACCCGCTAAAATGCAGACGGCAGAAGTTACAGATACAGTTAAAGTATTTGGACAAAATATTTTCAATGCACGCAATCTGACGTTTGCACCCATTACAAATATCCCTACACCGGCTGATTACCGTCTTGGACCCGGCGACGAGGTAGTTATTGATATTTGGGGAGCTTCTCAAACGACTGTTCGCCAGACCATATCACCGGAAGGCAGCATCATGGTCGACCGCTTGGGACCAATTTATTTGAATGGAATGACAGTAAAGGAAGCCAACGATTTTGTTCAACGTAAGTTTGCAGCAGTCTATGCAGCTATTGATACAGGAGGCGCGTCTCAAATTAAACTGACGCTGGGACAAATCCGCACAATCCAAATCAATGTCATGGGCGAAGTAGTTGTTCCGGGAACATATTCCATTTCATCTCTTTCCTCCGTCTTCCACGCCTTATACAGGGCAGGCGGAGTGAACTCGATCGGTTCTTTGCGTTCTATTGGACTCTACCGGAATGGAAATTTGTTGCGTACATTGGATGTATATGATTATCTGCTGCAAGGCAAGTTAAATGAAGATATCCGGATGACAGACGGCGACGTTGTTATCGTGCCTCCCTATATAGAGATGGTTAATGTGTCCGGCAACATCAAGCGTCCCATGTTTTATGAATTGAAAGCAGGAGAGACGATTGCCGACTTGATTAATTACGCCGGCGGATTCACCGGAGACGCCTATACGAAAAAGATCAGGGTAACACGCAGCACGGAAGGAGAAAGTCAGATTTTTACCGTTACGGATGATGCATACAAAACATTTACACTGAAAGATAAGGACGTCGTTTCCATTGGCACCGGTTTGGAACAATTTGAAAATAGAGTGGAAATCAAGGGAGCCGTTTACCGAAGCGGATATTATCAAATAGGGGCGAATATTAATACCGTGAAAGATTTGATAATCGCAGCCGACAGCGTGAGAGGCGATGCATTCCTGAACCGTGCTATATTGACAAGGGAAAAAGACGACTATACACTTGAAAACATACCTGTTGATGTGAGCGCACTGCTATCGGGCTCCGGAAATGATATTGTATTAAGAAAAAATGATATACTCTATATTCCTTCCATACATGATTTACAGGAGCAAGGTGATTTTGTGATCTATGGCGCTATAGCGCGTCCGGGAAATTATAAATATGCAGACAACACCACCCTCGAAGATTTGATTGTTCAAGCCGGCGGATTGTTGGAATCAGCCTCCACTGTGAAAGTTGATATTGCCCGCAGGATTATTGACCCAACTCGGACGACTGTGAATCATACGCTGTCTGAGACTTATAGCTTTGGCATTAAGGATGGCTTTGTAATTGACGGAAAAGCAGGTTTTGTTTTGAAACCCTACGATGCCATCTATGTACGGCGAAGTCCCGGATATCATGAACAGAGAAATGTATTTTTAGAAGGAGAAGTACTGTTTCCCGGCACGTATTCCTTGAATAAGAAAACCGAACGCTTGACAGATATTATCAAGCGTGCAGGCGACATAACCCCTGACGCTTATCCTCGCGGAGCAAGATTGCTTCGCGTGCGTTCTGAAGAGGAAGCCTTTCGCTCCCAGATGGCTCTTCGGATGGCAGTTCAGGAAATTAAAGATTCCATTTCGACGAAAACCTTGGACTTGTCACCAACCTATAGCGTTGGAATAGATTTGAATAAAGCCATAACAAACCCCGGGTCGGATTACGATCTTGTATTGCGTGAAGGCGACCGGTTGATTATCCCCGAATATGAAAATACGGTGAAAATAGATGGCGCTGTAATGTATCCGAATACAGTGTCGTATAAGCCGGGTGAAAAATTGAATTACTATATCAGTCAGGCAGGAGGTTATTCCGAAAATGCAAAGAAAAGCAAAGCATTTGTGATTAATATGAATGGAACGGTCAGCAAGGCAAAATATTCTGACAAAAAAGTGGTGCAGCCCGGCAGTGAAATTATTATTCCTACAAGAGACATGAGCAATAAAATTACATTGAAAGATATCACATCAGTTATACCCGGAATAGTATCCATGGCAAGCTTGGTGGTACTTTTGATTAGATCGTTTTAGTTATATTATAATTCATAAATTATAATTCATAATTCATAATTCATAATTCATAATTCATAATTTTGAAAATGATGAATAAAGTAGATAGTTTAGATAAAAATACTGCCGCTCAGGAAGAGGAAATTGATTTAGTCGAATTAGTAGAAAAACTCTGGAACCGGCGGCAACTGATACTCAAAGTATGCGGTATTGCTTTGATTATAGCTCTTGTTGTAGCTTTCAGCATACCTAAGACATATACCACTACTGTGATATTAGCGCCGGAATTGGGCTCTGCAAAAGGAGGCAGTATGGGACAATTAGCGGCATTAGCAGGTATTAATCTGCAACCGCAAGGTATGCAGGATTTATCGCCTGATGTCTATCCGGATATAATGCAATCAACCCCGTTTCTAATGGGGTTGTTTGATGTACAAGTAAAAGATTCCAAAATGCAAATAGATACGACCTTGTATATTTATCTGACAAAGTATCAAAAAAAAGCATGGTGGAGTTATATTATAGGAGCCCCTTTCAAATTGATAGGATTATTTTCTTCAAAAAAAGTTGAGAAAAATGATGGGAAAACTGGAGATTCCGGTAATTCACAACCAATGGTTATTTCAAAACAACAATCCGGTATTATGGGCGAATTGAAAAATAGTATCAGCGTTTCCGTTGATAAAAAAACACAAGTCATTACCTTGTCCTCCACCATGCAAAGTCCTGAAATATCGGCGTTGATTGCAGATACCATTACATCCTACATGCAGAACTATATTATCGGTTATCGTACAAAAAAAGCCAGAAAAGATTTAGATTTTTCAGAATATCTGTATCAGGACGCCAAAGATAAGTACTACCAGGCACAACAAGCCTATGCTTCTTATTCAGATGAAAATACAGGGATTATTTCTGCACGCTATCGCACTACTCAAGAACGCCTGCAAAACGAAATGAATCTTGCGTATGGAATTTATAACCAAACAGCGCAGCAATTGCAATATGCGAAAGTAAAAGTGCAGGACACAACGCCGGTATATACGGTTGTTGAGCCGTCTGTGGTACCATTGAAGGAATCAGGACCTCGACAGAAGCTAATAATTATTGTTTTTGTCTTTTTGGGATTTATTGGCGCTTCAGGGTGGATATTGCTCAAAGACTTCATACTACCTTTGTTAAATAAAGAAAAGCTATAATTCATAATTCATAATTCATGATTCATAATTTATAATTCATAATTATATAAGATGACCAATACCGAAAAAGAGACATGGACAACTGTCATCAAGCCCAAAACAGGTTTGTTTGACATTGACTTTAAGGAATTGATTCGTTACAAAGACCTCAATCAAATGTTTGTAAAGCGAAATATCATAACACAATACAAGCAAACCATTTTGGGACCTTTGTGGTTTATAATAAATCCTATACTGACTACCATCATGTATATGGTAGTTTTCGGTCGCATTGCGAAAATATCTACAGACGGACTGCCACAGCCGCTGTTTTATCTGGCGGGGATATGTCTGTGGAATTATTTTTCCACTTGCTTGACCAAAACATCAAATACCTTTATCGAGAATCAGAATATTTTCGGAAAAGTATATTTTCCACGATTGATTATGCCACTCAGTATCATTATTTCCAGCTTAGTTACATTGGCGATACAAATGATGCTGTTTGTTGCCGCATATATTTACTTTTTGTTGCATGGATATCCCTTAGCTCCGAATATATATATCCTATTAGTTCCGGTACTAATAATTATGCTTGCAGGATTGTCTCTCGGCTTTGGAATTCTTATTTCTGCATGGACAACCAAGTACAGAGATTTATCCATATTTTTTACTTTTGTTGTGCAATTGTGGATGTACGCCACTCCAGTGATTTACCCGCTGAGCGTAATGTCGCCCAAAAAGCAGATGATAGCCGCTCTGAACCCCGTAACTTCCATTGTGGAAACATTCAAGTTTGCTACTACGGGAACGGGAACTTTCAGTTGGGTGCATTTGGCTTACAGTTTTGTTTTTATGTGCGTGGTGTTGGGCGCCGGAATCGTAGTGTTTAACAAAGTGCAACGCAGTTTTATGGATACAGTATAAACAAGTATGGTGGCAATTAGATTTGAGAACATAAGCAAACAATATCGGTTGGGTTTGGTAAGTACCCTGACGCTAAGTCACGATCTCAACCGCTGGTGGCAAACTTCCGTCCTACGGCATGAAGACCCTTACCTGAAAATCGGCGAGACCAACGATCGTTCCAAAAAGGGCGACAGTGAATATGTGTGGGCGCTCAGAAATATAAATTTTGAAGTACATCAAGGAGATGTGCTGGGAATTATCGGCAAGAATGGAGCGGGGAAGTCAACGCTGTTGAAAATTCTATCGCGAGTAACAGCGCCAACCACAGGAATAATTCAAGCTCGCGGACGCATTGCTTCGCTGCTCGAAGTAGGCACCGGATTTCATCCTGAATTGACAGGTCGCGAAAATATTTATATGAACGCTGCTATTCTGGGTATGTCGAAAGCAGAAATTACGCGCAAATTGGATGAAATAGTAGATTTTTCCGGTGTGGAACGCTATTTAGATACTCCCGTGAAACGCTACTCTTCAGGAATGACTGTCCGGCTTGGATTTTCCATTGCAGCCCACCTTGACCCTGAAATTCTTGTTGTGGATGAAGTGCTGGCTGTAGGTGATGCGGAGTTTCAAAAAAAGGCGATTGGGAAGATGCAGGATGTATCGAAAGGAGAGGGGAGGACGGTGTTGTTTGTGAGTCATAATATGACGGCGGTGAAAAATCTTTGTAAAACAGGGGTTTTGTTGAAAGACGGCAGCGTACAATTTTCAGGACAAATTAATGACGTGGTTGATTATTATTTATCTGACGAAACAGCCAAAGGGATTATCAATAATTATTGGAATTTAGAAAATGCACCTGGATTGGAGAAAATAAAAGTAAAAAGTGCTTATATACAATATGAAGGACAACAATTAACCGTGAAAACCCCTTTTGATATGGTGACAGAATTTTGGTGTTTAGAAGAGGGATTTCCTGTGAATTTGAGTATGCACTTGTACGATGTAAACGGGCAATGTATTTTTAATATTTTTACATTAAACAAACCATTGCAAAGAGGATTACATAAAGCTATATTCCATATTCCTGCTAACTTGATGAATGATGGAATTTATTATGTAAACAATATGTTTGTATCAAATTCAAAAGCATATTTTTATCATGAACATGCTCACTCGTTTGAAATCTTAGAAGAACGCAATGCTTCTGCCTGGCATGGGAAATGGCGTGGGGCAGTACGACCGGATTTTATTGAAAGAGAATATCATTTAATAGAAACTATTTAAGAATGAATTTTATGCTTTCATTATTAAATTCTTTGTATCTAAGTCAAAATTTGGTGTCCAACAATAGTATCATTGATTGGATCAGCCAAAGGAACCAAAATACATTGGTTTATGTAGATATTGTTCCATTTAAAAATTTAGATAAATGGCATTTTGAAAAAAACACAGGAAATTTAGTACACAATTCCGGTAATTTTTTTTCTATAGAGGGACTTAAAGTAAGAACAGATTATAGTAATACAAGGGAATGGGATCAACCAATTATTAATCAGCCGGAGATTGGTTTTTTAGGTATTATTGTGAAAGAAATAGAAGGCATATTGTATTTCTTGATGCAGGCAAAAATAGAACCGGGGAATGTCAATTGCGTTCAAATATCACCAACATTGCAAGCTACTAAAAGCAATTATAATTGTGTGCATCAAGGGAAGACGCCATTGTATCTGAACTATTTTCAAAATGCTAAACCTGAAAATATTATTTTAGATCAATTACAATCGGAACAAGGCGCCAGGTTCTTGAGGAAAAGAAATAGAAATATTATAATTCAAGTAGAAGAAGATATACCAGTTTATGAAGATTTTTGTTGGATGAGTATTTCTCAGATTAAGCAAATGATGATTATAGACAATATGGTCAATATGGATACTCGCACCGTATTGTCTGGTATTTTATGGAACGAAGCATTTAAGCTCGAATTTGATGTAAGTGGAATATATAAATTTTTAGAAGATAACAATGTTTCTGAACTTTGGAAAGAAATTGCCATTTCCTCCATAAGTACTGAAGGTATATATACAATTAATAATGTTTTGTCCTGGTTATCCCAATTAAAGTCTCAATATGATTTATTTGTGAATAGGATTCCTCTCAAAGAAACAAAAAATTGGATTATAAATGAAGACGAAATTGTCAGAGAAGATAGAAAGTATTTTAGAGTGATAGGCGCTAGCATAACGATTTCAAACAGAGAAGTTCAGTCATGGTGTCAACCTCTAGTACAACCAATGCAGGAAGGTATTTGCGCCTTCATAATAAAAAAAATCAATAATATTTACCACTTTTTAGTACAGGCAAAATTAGAATGTGGAAACTTTGACATTTTTGAATTGGCTCCTACGGTGCAATGTTTAACAGGAGGTTATACAAATACTGCAAATATACCATTTTTAGATTATATTTTAAGTGTTTCGAGAGATCAAATTATTTTTGATACATTACAATCAGAGGAAGGAGGACGGTTTTTCAAAGAACAAAATAGAAGTATGACGGTAATTGCAAAAGATGATTTTGATTATTTCATTCCCAACAATTATATATGGATGACATTGGGACAACTATATCAATTCCTTAAATTCAATAATTATCTGAATATTCAAGCACGAAGTTTGATATCCCTTCTTAGTTTCAAATAAGATTGTATGTATATGAAAAAAAAAATAGGAGTTGGCGTTTTGGGTTGTGCAAACATAGCTATACGTTCCTTGATTCCAGCATTTTTTATTCATCCGGAATTTTGTTTACAAGCTATTGGAAGCAGGGATATTTCAAAAGCCAGTACTATTGCAGAACAATACAGAATTGAAGCATGCGGCTATGAAGAATTACTCGAAAATAAACAGATTGACTTAATATATATTCCATTACCAACTAGTTTGCATAAAGAATGGGTAATAAATTCTATTATGAAAGGCAAACATGTATTGTGTGAAAAATCTTTAGGCGTTTCACTTAAAGAAGTAGAAGAAATGGTAAATATTGCAAGGATCAATCAAAAAGCGCTAATTGAAAATTTCCAGTTCCAATATCACTCACAACAACAATTTATTAAAAATATGTTAAAACAATGTGAATTGGGTGAGATTCGTTGTTTCAGAAGCTCTTTTGGTTTTCCGCCGTTTAATAATTTGAATAATATAAGATATAACAAATCATTGGGAGGAGGAGCCTTATTGGATGCAGGAGCTTATACCATTAAAGCTGTCCAATTTTTCCTTGAAGACACATTTACTGCAACCTCAGCAAAATTGGTAAAACCAAATAATTATGAGGTGGAAATTTATGGCGGCGGTTTTCTTGAAAGTAACTCCCAATTGATTGCTGAAATAGCATTTGGGTTTGATAATTTTTATCAATGCAACATTGAAATATGGGGTAGTAAAGGTAAATTAACCGCAAACAGAGTTTTTACCGCTCCCGCTGATTTTACACCTGAGGTAATTCTTGAAACTTCACAAGGAACAAAAAAATATCAATTAGCAAAGGACAACCATTTTGATAAAATGCTTGATCATGTTGCAGAATCAATTAATCAAGGAAGTTATGAATCTGATTATATCGCTAATTATAATCAGGCACAATTAATTCAACAATTTAAAGATAGAAGTGATGAAAAATGAAAATATATTTGTAACAATGCCTACTTTGGCCCCGCTGTACGAGCTACATCCATTATTGGAAGGAATATGGAAACGAGGAATATTAACGCATAATGGACCGATAGTTCAACAATTTGAAAAAGAAATCGCCCATTTTTTGAAAATAAAAAATATGGTCGCTGTAAGTAATGGTACAATTGCCATACAAATGGGTATAAAAGCATTGGGGTTGACAGGAGAAATTATTACCACTCCGTTTACATTCATAGCAACGTTGAGTTCTATTGTTTGGGAACACTGTGTCCCTGTTTTTGTAGATATTGATCCTGATACTTTTAATATTGATCCACAGAGAATAGAGGAACGTATTACAAACAGAACAAGCGCTATTCTGCCTGTACATGTGTTTGGTAATCCATGCAATATAGAAGAAATTGAAAAGATTGCCAAGCGACATAATTTGAAAGTGTTGTATGATGCTGCACATGCTGTTGGGGTTACTTACAATGGTAAAAATATTCTTGAATACGGCGATATATCAGCAACCAGTTTTCATGCCACAAAAATGCTAAATACAGTAGAAGGAGGAGGTTGTGTTACCAATAATAAAGAGTTACATGAAAAGTTAAAAAGAATACGTTTTTTTGGGTATGATGACAGCAAAGAAGTAGTTGAAGACGGATTCAATGGAAAAATGACCGAAGTACACGCGGCAGTAGGATTAGCTAATTTAAAATATTTACAATTGGCATTAGTTGATAGAAAAAGAAAATATCTTTTGTATAAGGAAATTTTATCTTCCAATGAACAGATTTGTTTTCAAAAAATCAATCAGGATTGTAATTACAGTTATTTTCCGATTCTCTTGCCTTCTGAAGATATTTTATTAAAAGTGGAAAAAGCATTAAATAAGCAAAAAATTTTTCCTAGAAGGTATTTTTATCCATCTGTAAATACTTTTGCTAAAATAGTGCCATATTTTCCACTACCTCAATCGGAAAATATTTCGAAGCGTATTTTATGTTTGCCATTATATTTTGATTTAAAAGAAACCCAAATAACATATATTGCAGAAGTGATAATGGATTCTTTTTGAGAATTTTTATTTCAAAACAAAAAATAGTGTATGTATGAACAAATAAAAAACATCGTAATTATTGGTTGCGGCGGGCTTGCTACTGAAATCAAATATTTGATTGATGTTATCAACAAAGACAATCCTCAATGGAACTTGCTTGGCTTTATTGTTGATGATGGTTGGGAAAAACAAAAAGATGATAAAATTATTGATGGGTATAAGGTTATTGGAACAATAGAAGATCTAAATAATACCAATGAAGATATCTTTGCCATCACTGCAATTGGTACTCCTCAATACATCAAGGAGGCAGTAGAAAAAATTTATAACCCACTTATCAAATTTGCTAATTTAATTCATCCTTCTGTGGAAATCAATACTATAGATATTGGGGTTGGTAATATCATTAGTTTTAGTTCCTTTATATCCTGCAATGTAAAAATAGAAAACTTCAACTTTTTCAATACGATGTGTTCTGTGGGACATGATACCGTAATCGGTTCATTTAATGTGTTTAATCCTCGTTGTCAAATTTCCGGTTTTGCATATATTGGCAATGTGAACTTTTGGGGAATGAATTCATCAATTATAGAAAGAAAAAAAGTTGGAAACAACAATGTAATTGGCGCCTCCAGTTTTGTTATAAGGAATATTAAAAATAATGAATCTCTTTTCGGAGTACCAGCAACCAAGCAGTAAATAAAAATACGACTGAAAAATGGAAATAACAATTTTTTTAGAACATTTTGCTTATCAGTTTGATGAAACGAATAGCGCAGTTTTTAAGCCCGACACAAAATTCAAAGAATTAAATGAATGGTCTTCTTTAATAGCATTGTCAGTCATTGCGATGGTTGACGAAGAATACGATGTTTCTATTAAAGGCGACGATATCCGTAAGTCCGAAACTATTGAAGACCTTTTCAGTATAGTAAAACAAAAAGCATTATAGGCGCGCATTAATTTCATTAATTATTTGATAATAGGAATATGTTTTTTAATAAAATTGTAAAAACTCCGAATGAAACTATACGAGATGTAGAATATCTGAAAAAATCGAATTTACCTATTATTTTATATGGTTATGGGGCGCTTGCTAATTTCATTCAAAAATTACTGTTAAACAATGGAATAATAATAAACCATGTGATTGTTGGAAAAGAATATTACGTTCCAAATTCATTTTTTCATCATTATCCTATCGAACAAGAAAATGATGTTCTAAATCGTTATCCAAAAATGAATGTAATCCTTGCATTTGGGAATTATCGGAACAAGAAGGTTGAATTATTAAAAAATTCATCTGTAGCATATTGCATTTTCTTTGATCCGGCAGCGGTTCAGTTTAATTTTGGTGATTATTACAACACCATAAAAGAGAATACTCCGGAATTGGAAAATTTTTATTTACAATTAAGCGATGAGCATTCTCGTAATCTTATGGTAGCATTTTTCAATGCTAAAATCTCAGGAAATTCTGAAACATTAGCAAATTTGAATATCAATGGAGAAAAACAATATTTCCCTGAGTTTCTTCATTTATTGGACAATGAAGTGTTAGTTGATGTTGGAGCTTTTGATGGAGATACGATACTTGCATTTAATGAAAAGACTCAAGGAAAATATTCCAAAATTTATGCATTTGAACCGAGTAAATGCAACATTGAAAAATTAAAGACAAACACGTCTCAACTCAACAATATTGAAATTTTTGAAAAAGGTTGTTTTTCATGTAAAAAAACGCTGTATTTTCAAGAAGGGGGAGAATCATCTGTCGTTTCAAACGAAGGTAATATCAAGATAGATGTGGATGCTCTTGATAATATTGTAGGAGGGAAAGTTACGTTTATTAAAATGGATATTGGAGGGAGCGAATTAG
>Ga0123354_10013938_pt1 | contig 12503 bp, 12 predicted proteins | sample TergutLab28metaG_2_FD_97872 | JGI IMG/M metagenome (GOLD analysis project Ga0123354, IMG submission 97872) | Labiotermes labralis P4 segment gut microbial communities from Petit-Saut dam, French Guiana - Lab288 P4 | ecosystem: Host-associated > Arthropoda: Insects > Digestive system > Gut ... | reverse complement strand
TTGTGAGTGCGGTAATGAACCTTCGGGTTCCGTGAAATGCGGGGAATTTCTTGACTAGCTGCAAACCAGTTAGCTTCTCAAGAAGGATTCTGCACCATGGAGTAAGTAAGTAAGTAAGTAATTTATGTACTGCTTTTTCATGCAAAAGTACGAGTTTACTGTGTGTCTGCATTTAAATTACATGAATCCTTATAAACTGTTTTTGCAAAATATCAGTTTCGTCGTGGCCCTGAGTGCGGAATCTATCACGGTATGTCCCGGCGAATGTGTGCTTGCTATGCGATATAGCTGCTTTGCTCGGGGACAAGATAAAATGGACACTCGGTATTATCGTTATTGACAGTGGCCAGAAACCTGCTGATGTAATGAAATAGCCTTCTTCACACTTGTTTTAATTGCATTATGTGTATTGAAGATTGGGTCGTGCTTTAAGAACTAAATAAGTTATCGCTTGAAGCAAATGACCTCGGGTTTAAGTGGTTCTGGTACATGTAGGATTGCTTACTTTGCTTTTTTTTATGTTTTCGGTAAGCGTTGAAGGACTGTAAACGCCATTGGTGTGAGGCAGTATTATCCGTAGTTGGCCCGACTGGCCGCGATCTGTTATAAGGCGCTGCTGTCGTACCAACAATTCGAACGCGTTCAACGAATCACGAGCGCAGCTCTATAACGTGCTTCATGACGTAACTCGGAGAAGCACGGGTCTTTGTGAGAAGTGAAAATTGACTCTTCTTCTTCTTCTTCTTCTTCTTCTTCCATTAGCATTACAGCCCACTGTGGGCTTTGGCCTGTCGAACAATGTCCTTCCATTTTTTTCTATCTGCCACCAACTCTCTCCATCTTCTCACTCCCAGCACTTGAAAATCTCTTTCTACTTCCACTTCCCATCTTTTCCTGTTTCTTCCCCTTCTTCTTGTCCCTTCCAGTTCTTGAGCGAAGATGTTTTTGGGTATCCTATCCTCCTCCATTCTCTCCAGGTGACATATTCCGCTTATCCTTTGCCTTTTTATACATTTTACTATATTTTCTCCTTTGCTCATCTCTTCTAGTTCTCGATTTGTCCGACTTTTCCATTCCCCGTTTTCATATTTTGGACTACATATTCTTCTAAATATTTTCCTTTCAAAAATTAGCAGAACTTGTTCTTCTTTCTTCGTGAACGTCCATGCTTCCGCTACATACGACACTACCGGTCTTATTAGTGTCTTATATAATATAATTTTAGTAGCTCTAGATAAAAGTCGACTCCTGAAGAGACTTATAGCGGCAAAATAAGTTCTACTGCCTGCCAAAGTACGTCTTTGTATTTATTTTCCCACGCTATTATCACTAATGATTAGCGTAACCCAGTATATGAACTCGGCTACTCCTTCATAAGTTACACCATTTATGGTTGCCCTAATGGATGAAAAGGTTTTCCGTCTTTTGTGAAACCCGAAATTTTATCTCACATTTACAACAGTTTGTCAAGGATCCTACCTGTCACGGATACTACCTGTCACGGATCGTACATGTTACGGATCCTATACTAAGACGGAAGACGCCATTTGCAAGTCGTCTAGTATGTGACATTGTGACAATGAGAGAGCAGTTACTGATCTGTTCTGCAAGGCATGGAGGCTGGATTGCTGTGCCTGAGGAAAAGGACAGTTGGCAGCCGCTTTTGAATGCGGTAGTCATATTTAGTGTTCCATAAAATGCGGGGAATTGCTTGACCACCTGGAGACATGTTATCTACTCAAGAAGGACTGTTCCGTGTAGTTAGTTAGTTAGTTAAGGGTTCACTACAGCTTTCTATTTGCAGAAAACCTACGATTTAGGATATCATTATGCCAAAAAGCTACTTCCACCCCCATTTCCCCCAGATCAAAAACATTGTCATCTCCTCTAATTAGTGAATTGTGTCAGCACAGGATAAAGAAGATGGAATGCAAAAATGCGGTTTGTCCTTCACAGCAGTGAGTTTCAAATTGATACTGTAAATTATTTAATATATAAAAGTTAAAAAAAACAGAAAGGGACGAAAAAACACGTACAAACAAAACAGGGCAAACTTTACTGACCATGGACAGTAAACAAGTGCAGTGCAAGGCCCTCCCTAAAGAATGGCTTGTGTGTTTATCAAATGAAGAGTACAGATTAAATAAGAAAAAGCAACTTGGGCAGGAGTTTTAATTATGATATTTAAATTATAATTATATTTAATAACAGGCCAGGATAGCTCAGTCGTTACAGGCTGGACGTTTGTGTTTTAGGGAAATAGTAAAATTTGAGGGAATTCTACTATCTCCCTGAAACACAAACGCCCTTTTTAGTAAGACTGTCGTAAATTTGCATGCAACAAGGAAAAAAGGACGTTCGGAAAACTGTGAGTAGTTCATAGAAGAAGGATTTCATTCGTTACGAAAGCTATCTACTGCAAAAGACGGAATTACTTAATGTAAATGGAGTCGAACCACGTAAAACATAATTTGGTACTCGGCCGAAGTGCGCTGTTTTACACAGTGAGCAGTTCATAGAAGAGGGATTTCGTTCGTTATGAAAGCTATCTACTGCAAAAGACGGAATTACTTACTGTAACTGGAGTCGAACCACGTAAAACATAATTTGGTACTCGGCCGAAGTGCGCTGTTTTACACAAAAAAAAAGGGCACGATCCGAATCGCCAGTTTGTCTGCGGCAACTAATTTTTTTAACCCTAGCTCCTAATATTTTTGCTCCTCATTGTCGAGCTTGCTTTATGTCCAGCTTTGTGGCACTTAGAATTTTGAGGCGACTCCTTGATTTTTGTTTTCCTTTTCTTTTCTTTTTTGAAATATTTGTGTGCCGCTGGGGAAATGCAACGGTAAACACAAAGTTAACGATATCACGTTACCACTTTAAAAGCCGAGTATATCCCATCTGCTATCTGCTGGCATTATTAGCTCACCATATTCTTCACGTTAGCAGGAAAAGTGTTAAGTATAAATATTACATTGCAAAAGTAAAGAAGTTAGAATTTTTTTGAGATGCAATATAATATTAAATAATGTACGTCAGCACAACTACTTTATTACACAAGGTAATTACACAGGCGAGTCAAGCCAAATGCATCTACTTATATAACAACTTACGAACAAAAGTCCAGAGCTGCTGTGCTAACATTTATTTCAATCAACAATGTCTCTAACAAGGCGTTATTCCAAAGTACGCTCAGTTAGCCTATGTAATTACCTTGTGTAATAAAGTAGTTGTGCTGACGTGCACTATTTAATATTACATTACGTTTATGAGCACATTGTGATGCCTCAGTTCAAATTTTTTTTTAGATGAATTTACTTCATGAAGAACAAAGGATTTTACGTTTAACATATATTATGTTTAATATATTGTATGTTTAATATATTTTATGTTTAATAATTTTATGTTTAATATATTTTATGTTTCATATATTTTATGTTTAATATATTTTATGTTTAACATATTTTATGTTTAATATATTTTACGTTTAACATATTTAATGTATAATATATTTAATGTTTAATATATTTTATTTTTGATATATTTTATGTTTAATATATTTTAAACATTTAAGGTTTAGTGTTTTTGTGCTTTTCTGGGGAACCTTACTTCAGGGCTCTTATTTAAATTTTGTGGCGCACTATGTTTGTATATTTTCTTTGTAATTTTAAAAGAATTGCTTGAACATTGCCGTATTGTACGGCCGAAAGATGCTGCAGCAGTGCACATACTGAAACAGAGGAAATTATTAGGCAGTGTAGTTGCACATTTGTTGTTTACAAATTGGAGCTAAGTAGACCTTGGCTTGTGTGATATTTTGTATCGAGAGGTTATGTGAACTACTTTTTTATGTACAGACTGGAGCTAATTAGCGGGGAAACCTGAAAGAAATGTAATGTGTGTAAATCTTGGTTTATATTGGGGGATGTTATTAAAATGGATCTTAAACGAATATAATTGGAGGCGTGATATCAATTTTTATGAATGAGGATAGGGACAATTGGCTGGCTGTTGAGAATACGGCAATGAACCTTTGGGGTTTATAAAATGTGGGGAATTTTTTGGTTAACTGAGCAAATTTCAGCTTCTCAAGCAGGTTAGTGAACCATGGAGTTAGTTTGTTAGTTAGGTTGTTACCTGTGATTCTGTAACTCGAATCGGTTGTGGAAGGTGCATTTCTTCTGTTGTAGAGTATAATATTCTTTGAGTGTTCTATTTGTTTGTGAGATATTGTGTTCCAATGTACATGCGTTCATTTTTTGCAGGCTCGAGTTCTTGTTGGGGGCAAGGTGAACCATCCAGTTCAACTGCACGGTGAGTGTTGTTTATCTCATCAATAATAATTGACTGGAGCAGACATGAATAAGCCACACGTAGAGAGCTCAGCTATATCTACAGCACTCTTTCACGATTCCCGCGTAGAAGGTAGGCATTTAGAAGGTCTCACTAAAGAGGTCAATAAATCACGGCAGTAGTGTCTCATATCTGAACTAAGCAGCGAGACGGCAAGTCCATGTTATCGAATGAAGTCATCGGATCGGAAATAATCCGGGTCAGGGAAATAATCGACACGCGTTTTGGCGTCAGCCGTCTATTTTCCCAGGAAAAAGAGAGTATATAGATGGCGGAACTAGTGGGAGTGGGAAAAGACAGGCTGTAGGAAAATAGCTGATAGGTTGGGTATCAGAAAGAGTCTGTGTCAATTGTATGAGGACCGTTGTAGTTAGACACTGCTCTATAATGCGCAATTGGTAACGCCCAAAAATCCAGGAGTACCTGAAACTGAATTGAGTACGTGCGTTTGTGGTTTGTAATGGCGTGTTGATTTATTGGGTGACGATATATATATATATATACATATATATATATATATACACACATACATATACACATACACACATATATACATATACATACGTACACATACACACACACATACACACACACAGTGGGGTATGCTACAACGAACGAATGCTACAACGAACAGTTGTTATCAATAAAATCAGGTTGCTACAACGAACGCGTAGGAGTACTATCGGCCGACGTAGCACGCGCGTGCGCATGACGTGTCGGGCCTTACCGCTTTGATTAGAGCGTCAGTCATCATCTTTGTTATCGTTTGTAAGGTTCAGTTATCAATTTACTTCAGTTATTTGCGCCTTTAGCAGTGAAAATATATATATATATATTTTTTAATTATTTTGCTGTATAATTTTAGGCATGAGCCGGCAAAATAGAGTGAGAAAGCTGGTTGGTGACTTTGCTCTAGGCTGTGGGCCTGGAACGCATTACCCCTAAATACGTATACAGGCGGACCGCCGTATCCACGGGTAATACGTTCCAAGCCCTACCGCGGTTACGTAAAACAGCGGATAATACCGAACGCTATATATAACGTGATATTCGTGTAACATACATAAATATGGTAAAGTTTAATTGATAAAATATGCACAGTAAGACATTACCAACATTAAATAAAATAATAATAAAATGTACAGTACACTACATTGTACGTTTACAGTGTACTTTCTCTCTGACGTTTCTTCCTAATCCTCAAGAGACGATAGAGCAATGAAAAAATACGGTACCTGTACTGTACAGTATCATGTACAGTTTTAAGGGATGACAGGACAATAAAAAGCATGCTTTTCCATCAGAGCGCTGCATAAGCTATAAAAAAACGTTATTGTTACACATTTTACAATGAAAATAATACGTACGTACCTGAACATAAACTGCAATAAGAAAATTTTATTTATTACAAAATATCTTAGCCTACTGTGGGTATTCACCGTCTTCGCCATTCTTCTTGTTGCTTTCTTAACACAAAAACTGCGATAACGCGACAACTAATTCTAACAGCGAGAACGCTAGAAGCAGAATGGTGGCAGGTTTACAGTGAAGCGTGTGTGCTGGGACAAAGGAAGATGAGTCAAGTACTGGGCGCGTTTGGGCTGTTGGATCTCACCATGTTACGGCCTGTTCTGGTTGGCACGCGTTTTGAAAATTATGAACCGTTCATTTCTTTAATTTCCCAATTTTTTTTCGGGCCGCGGTAATACCGCGGACAACTGAAACCGTGGATACTAAATCCCCGGATACGAGGGACGGCCTGTATTTCAATGTAAGCTAGAACGAAGAGATGCTGTAACAAACGAAATTTTAGAACCAATTACATTCGTTCTAACATAACCTACTATATATATATATATATATATATATATATATATACATACACACACATAACATACATATATGGGGGACCGCGATAGCACAGTGGTTAAGGTGCTGTGCTACAAATCTTAAGGTCGCTGGTTTGATTCCATTTGGTGCCATTGGAATTTTTCATTGACATAATCCTTCCGATAGCCTTATGGCACTGGGGTGGACTCAGCCTCTAATAGAAATGAGTACCAGGGGTATTTCCTAGGGGTAAATGCGGCCGGTGCGTAAGGCTGAAACCTTACCACCATCCTGTGCCATTGTCACGTAATCTGGGTACCTTAACTTCCTGGAAACCTCTGGGTACCTCGGGCCTGTAATGGGACTGATTTACCTCTACATACACGTATATGAACATATATATCACAAACAGAAAAACAGAAGCTGTGTTAACGGACGTAAAGAGTTAAATTATTCGCTAATGACGCCAAGGACATCACCTTGATATACTGAGTTACAGTGTTATATCGATGCTACACGTTTCAACGTCACTGACGCCATCTTCACATCAAGATTTAAAACTTGGTAATACGTAACAGATTACAGAAACAATTCAGACTGCATGACACCAGTCTTGCATCTAGTGGAAAAATTGGAAAAATAAAACAGTAATATTTATTACGATAATTTTCACATTCGTACCTTGCGTCTTGATATTATCAAAGTTTTATTTATCCAACAACTGATGCACCAGTGAGTTGTCTTAAAAACAATATTAAAATTTACATTAAGATTCACATTAAAACAGCTCCGACATGTTTCGGTGTTACAGTTACACCATCATCAGGGAGCGCATTAGTTTGTGCCCACTAAAGTTACAGTTGTTAAAATAGTCCATTAAAATACATCGGTGTGTGGTTAATACGGTGGTGGTGTGGCTGCATACATTAGGTGCACACTATTGTAATGGTATGAGGCGGCATATCCAAAATTCAATCAATTCACGATTAGATGATATTATGGACACCCTATACACCCAATGCTTCGCTTTTTTATATACAAACGTAAGAATTATAGTAAATCAAAAAGTTTATTTTGGCTTTTATTTTATTTCTGTGTTAAACCTGGTCTGCTACTTTTTTTTTTAATTGAGACGTCCTCGTTATGTTGAATATAAGCTAAAATATAATATATAATATGAAATATGAAATATATATACTATACAGTCAAACGCAACTTTCTATTTTATTAAATTGTGTTAGATCATAATTCCAACGACATGTTTCGGTCCTATTTGTATAATCTTTAGTTTCTTGTATAATATATTCAGTTATTTTAACCAATTCTAGTAATACGAGATCTCGTAAATTGAAAGCATTATCAACTGTACACTGCACCTGTCTAATGATCAGCCTGACGATGGCCCTACAAACAGGGCCGAAACATGTCGCTGGAATTATGATATAATATAATATAATGCAAAGTTATGTATGAATATATTATATAAAAAGGTAAAGTGATCCCGTTACAGTCCCGGTGTGGCCCAGAGGGTGGGTAGAGGTATAGCTCTACTCTTCCATGACCGCGGCACTAGAAGGGGGTGAATGGTCAGCAGCACGCCCCGGCCGCACTTTACCCCCGGGAAAGATGCGGTACCCATTTATGAATGTATTATATACTCGTATATATGTTATATTATATTTTACCTGGTCTACCACTTTAAATGAAAGACAAAGACTAAGATCGGTTTGGAATTGGGTCTGGGTGCAACATTTGGAGCTAGGAAGGAGAAGATGATTAGAACCGGGAGGAAAATTTAGGATGGGGAAGTTCAGAATTAGTAATTCACACTAATTAGGACGATCAAGTGAAGGTAGTTGGAATGGAGGGGCATGTAGAATGCGTTGGAAGGAGTGAGACCACTTGAAATGCCTGTACACGTTAAGTGGATGGGAAGAAAATAATGGAGCCGTGCCTAAAGATATTTTAGACTGGATTTATGAGCCTCATAACAGGGAGCGTGATAACGAATGATGCAAGATGTACATGCGAAATTAAATTCAGGATTGCCATGGCAAAAGCAGTATTCAGGAAGTAGAAGGCTCTTTCCACCAGCAGAGTGAGCTTAAATTTGAGGAAGAAACTAGAAAAATGCTACATTTGTAACAAAGAATACACATATAGTCGAACACAACTATATTTCACCCAGTAGTACGGTAGGTTTATAACTACATGTTTTGGCCCTATATGTTGGCCATCTTCAGGTTGTGATTTAACTTACAGAGCAGCTATACAAGATGTGTGGGGTGTTCTTTTAGGGTATTGGGGGTTAGGTTTTGGGGGGGGGGATGAGATCTTGTTGTTTCAATAGTGGGTACCTGTTATGAGTGAATTATCATTAGTTGTTTATGTACATATGCTACATTTGGAGCATGGCTATGAATGGTGTTGAAACTTGGACACTTGGGACAGCAGATCAGAAGTACCTGGAAAGTTTGGGAATGTGGCGGTGGAGAAGGATGGAGAAGTTAAGTTGGACTGATAATGTGAGGAAGGAAGAAGTGTTACAAGTTGTCTGGGTGGAGAGGAGTATGTGTTTTTGGCGTGACAGCCCCCCACAGTGGTCCAGGGCCCCATCATTCACGTGGTTTCTAGATCACACACAACGACGAGCCACAGTCGGTAGGACTCCTCTGGACAAGTGAACATCTAGTCACAGAGACCTCTACCTGACAACACACAACACTCAAACAGACAGACAGACATGCCCCCGATGGGATTCGAACCCACAATCTCAGCAGGCGAGCTGCCGCAGACCTACGGGCCAGGAATATCCTACACACAATAAGAAGAAGGAAGGTTAAATGGATCCGTCACATCTTGTGTAGGAACTGCCTTGTAAAACACGTTATTAAGGGAAAGATAGAGGGCAGGATAGAAGTGACGGGAAGACGAGAAAGAAGACGTAAGCAGCTACTTTATGACCTTAAGGAAAAAGATGATACTGGTAACCGAAAGGGGAAGCACTAGATCGCACTCTGCGGAGAAATGGCCTTGGAAGAGGCAGTGGAACTGCCGTAAGACAATGTACGTGTTGGTGACGAGTAATAGGAAACGGTGATGGTGGGCGTTGTGGCTGTGAATATTCGCTTTCCGTACAATGCGAAATCTTCGTTCACTATATGTGGAACGTTAGCTTCGCAAGAAGAACCCTGATTTCGTCATGTAATAACGTTTAATTACTATCCATAGGTAGCTTTGTCGAAGCGCCTGTGATTGGCCAGCCATTTAGGTCATATCCTTTCTAAAGGGACATTATTTTATCGGACAACTCACGTCCATTCTTCACTCAGACCGTCGAAGTTCTTCTTGGGTTTTCTGTATTAGGCGAAACTACGGGAGGTTACTAGCGACAGTGAAGCGAAAGCTGTCCCTGCACAGGGATAGACAGGCCCTGAGTGTTCCAGGAGGTTAAGGATCCCAGAATTTATAGACAGTCGTCACATTAAGGTGGCAAGGCTGTCAGCCCTACGCACCGGCTGCATCCCCCCCCCCATCCCCCAGGAGATATCCCTGGTACCCATTTCGGTCAGAGGCTGAGAGCCCACCCCAGGGCCATAGTGCAGCCGGATTAAGTCAATGAAGAATCCCATTGACACCTTCAGGAATCGAGCCCGAGACCTCCCGGCTTGTTGGGCAGGCTAGCGACAGTAATCATGCCTGCGTGTGGCTGAACCAGTCCCAGTAGTAATGGTTCTTAAAGTTTAATAGGTTTGTTCAACGATGTCTAAGACGTTCCATTGAAATGCTTGACCCTGGCACTGCGACACTTCAACGTGGGGAATCACAGTGTCATATTCCAGCAAATGTCAGTGTTCTGCCTTACCTTTCACCTATTTTGTGACGTAGACAAACTTTTCAACTTCTTTGAACCTCGTGAATTCAAGGAAGTTAGGCAGGTCTTCCCGTGTTTCGCCCTTTGCCACACACATACACACACACACACATACATACATAGGGAATTCCTGCTACCCCGCAGGGACTTTTCTCATGACGTGTGCTATCAACGGTCAACGGAACTCCCCACATACCGCGCACTTGATCTGAACCATAGTGCGCGTCATCGGCCACTCTCTGACGTCATAATTTGCGTCACAAACTACGATGCCAGAACAACTCTTAACAGAGTGAACTTGTGGCATACTTCCCGGCATTCCAAGAGAATACATCCAGAAGCTGCATGCAGGGTTTTAACGGTTAAACATCAAGTTATTATCTACGCGTGTTTTGGATTTTATTTGCTTTTGCATGTTCCATCTGTGTTACATAAAGACAGTCACTTAATGTTGTGTGGGAAAATTATCGCTGTTTGTTCTCAGATCCACACAAAACACATAAATACGCTGTGTGGGCAGAGCGTGGAAATGTTGGATGTTAAACTGGCGGTACATATAGTGACCACTGGGCTTTGTAAGGTTAAATCTCTGTTATAAACAACAGTCAGTAATGTTGTCTACAGAAATAATCGCTGTTTGTTCTCAGATCCACACAAAACACACAAATACGCTGTGTGGGCAGAACGTGGAAATGTTGGATGTTAATCTGGCGGTACATATAGTGACCACTGGGCTTTAAAGCGTTAAATCTCTGTTATAAACAACAGTCAGTTAATGCTGTATAGAGAAATAATCGCTGTTTGTTCTCAGATCCACACAAAACACATAAATACGCTGTGTGGGCAGAACGTGGAAATGTTGGATGTTAAACTGGCGGTACATATAGTGACCACTTGGCTGTAAAGTGTTAAATCTCTGTTATAAACAACAGTCAGTAATGCTGTATACAGAAATAATCGCTGTTTGTTCTCAGATCCACGCAAAACACATAAATACACTGTGTGGGCAGAGCGTGGAATTGCTGACGGTTAAACTGGCGGTAAATATAGTGACCACTTGGCTGTAAAGTGTTAAATCTCTGTAATAAACAACAGTCAGTAATGCTGTATAGGGAAATAATCGCTGTTTGTTCTCAGACCCACACAAAGCACATAAATACGCTGTGTGGGCAGAACGCGGAAATTTTGGATGTTAAACTGGTGGTACATTTTTTGACCACTGTGCTTTAAAGGGTTAAATCTCTGTTATAAGCACCAGTCAGTAATGCTGTATAGAGAAATAATCGCTGTTTGTTCTCAGACCCACACAAAACACATAAATACACTGTGTGGGCAGAACGTAGAATTGTTGAATGTTAAACTGGCGGTACATATAGTGACCACTCGGCTGTAAAGGGCTAAATCTCTGTCACAAAAACCGGCCAGTTAATGCTGTATAGGGAAATAATCGCTCTTTGTTCTCAGGTTCACACAAAACACATAAATACACTGTGTGTGTGCAGAACGTAAAATTACTGAAAGTTAAATCTGGCGGTACATAAAATAACCAGTGGGCTTTACGATGAAATTGAAACATTCCTGAAGGCTCATTCTTCAGTTTTAAAGCGTTATTTTTCACACTCGTATTGGGAATGTCAGGAACTGTCCATGACCTTCCTGAGGAACTGCCTCAGCGCTTGCTAGAAGGAGAGAGTCAAACTGCGAACGCAGCTGAAATCGGTAATGTCCATCCTGAAGGACGCACATTCCCGATTTTGGAGTAGTCTGGCTACGCGATGGCTGCAGTAGGTGGTGACGAGGTACAGCAGGCTTTCGGGGCCTGTTTCAGGGTGCTGCTCCGATATTCCCAAGAAATGCTGAAGAGGAAAAAGGTAACGTCAATGAGGAATATTTACAAAACCAATCGATGAGCTTACTTACTTATTCACTCCATGGTGCAGATTCCTTCTTGAGAAGCTAACTGGTTTGGAGCTAGTCAAGAAATTCCCCGCATTTCACGGAACCCGAAGGTTCATTACCGCACTCACAAGCGTCCGCCACCTGTCTCTATCCTGGGCCAGTCCAATCCAGTCCATTTACCCACATCCCACCTTCTGGAGATTCATCCTTATATTATCCACCCATCTACGCCTCGGTCTCCCCAGTGGTCTCTTTCCCTCCGGTTTCCCCAGTAAGACCGTACGATTTATTAAATGGAATATAACATTGGCTATATGCATTTTAGTAGGAAACATATGACTGAATATAGCTCTGCTTATTCTAGGCGAAGAGCAGATGACCGGGTATAGGCCTGCGTATTGTAGAAGATGAGCAGAAGACTGGATATAGCTCTGCTTATCCTAGGCGAAGAGCAGATGACCGGGTATAGGCCTGCGTATTGTAGAAGATGAGCAGAAGACTGGCTATAGCTCTGCTTATCCTAGGCGAAGAGCAGATGACCGGGTAT
>Ga0123354_10013936_pt1 | contig 12503 bp, 8 predicted proteins | sample TergutLab28metaG_2_FD_97872 | JGI IMG/M metagenome (GOLD analysis project Ga0123354, IMG submission 97872) | Labiotermes labralis P4 segment gut microbial communities from Petit-Saut dam, French Guiana - Lab288 P4 | ecosystem: Host-associated > Arthropoda: Insects > Digestive system > Gut ... | reverse complement strand
TTACCGCATTGGTTGTTTTGTTCTTGGTTCGGTGTGTGTCGCAAGGTCCTGATGGTGGATATATTAATGTCCGAAACATGTTGAGCACATAAGAAGTGAAATAAAATAGCAAGTGACATCAAGCTGGTCTTTTATTCCTCAATTATCACAACGATGCACAGTCCAATAAACATAAGATAGTTGTCAAAATTTGGATGTTAGCATAATAATTCATTACATTCATGTAAGTTGTATTGTTTGCCTTTACCTTATTCCCTTGAACACTTCTTTCAGTGACACAAGTGTGTTTAAATAGGAGCAAGTTCCTGTTATTTGCAGTGTCATTGTGTTTTTAAATATTTTGTAAGTGTCCACAAACAAAACATATTCCTTGATCAGGGAAAACCACAGAAGAGCATAAACTGCTGTGTGTTGATATCAAGACAAAATACTAACATAATCAAAGAGCAAAGTTCAAAATGTTTCAGAGATAGGGGATTTGCGTTTAGACAGAGCAGCTAACATTTTTTTTTTGGACAGTCATACTGTAAAGGTTGAACAATGAATTTCTTAGAGTTTGTTACTTCCTTCTGGAATTTGGAAGGAAGTTTGTACATTATTAAAAAACACCACACATGTGACAGAAAAGTGTGGACCATTATAATAGCATGCCCCGCTGTGTCGTGGATCTTTTTTGCTTGAATGGCAAATGTTTTATCTCATTATGAACTTCCATAATTTTTCTTGTCTCTTGCCCAGGTATCATTGAAGTAAGAAAGTCATGTGTTTGTGGAATGGTGATCTTAACATGATATTTGTCACAACTTCCAAAACCAAGTATTCATGTAGCTTAAAAAATTAAAATCTTTGCCTTCTAATGAAGAAAATGAATAAAAGTAATGAATTAGAAGCTGTTGTATAACATTCTTGAATCTGCGTTGTCGATGTTACTGCAGCACCCAGCAACTGTGAAGTAGAACATAGATTTTTCCACTCGTGGAGTGATGACAGTGTGTTCTTATCATGCATTTCTTAGGCCTTTTGTGAGTGTCATTTGTGTATAGCAGCTGTCCCTGCTGATTGACTTATAGATTTATATATGAACAGTGAATGACATGCAGACATTATTTCCCATCCCTTTGAATGGATTGAAAGAAATGTAAATTTTCGTCATTGTGTTTAACAGTTTAAAGGATTCGTCACTTTGCTATTAAATATGAACTGAGGGTTAGAATCTCTAATGTTATGTTCAGTGTAATTTTATAAAACATTTTACTAGTTTTTTCTTTTATATTTTACGTTCCGTAATACAACGATGTATATTTATTTATGTATCTTAATTTTTTAGGGAGACAAACTTGAAATGCCGCCAGTGCCTCATGGAGACAGCAGAAATGAGTCAGGATGACTCACTAATAGGGGCCTTCAATGGGGAGATAATCTGTGAAACGCCAAATAACCTTTTAAATAAGTTCGAAGGGCTGTTGGATTGGAAAGGAAAGAGGTATGTGGGTACAGCCAGCGTTAATGTCCTGCATAGGACAGGTATTTTGCGTGGTAATTAATCATCTCTGCTGTCCAGCATGTTTTCCATCGATGGCTGAATAAGTAACATGTTAAATAACACAGGTCTCTTGAAGTTCTGAGCGAAGGATGTGTACTTCAATACTGTGACTTCCACCAGAGGTTGCATAGTTTGTCTTCATAATACATTATGTGATGTTTGAGATGGTGATGCTTATAGTGTAAACCCATCTCTTAGTTAACTAAGTTTTTTAAACTTAAATATAGTTTTTTTATTGTTACACCGTGCATGTTGCCGAGTTACTCAATTATTACACCAACTACTGCACATATATAAAATTTATAAATTTTTACACATTAAAACATTAAAAACGCTCCGACATGTTTCGGTCCTAAGACCATCGTCAGGGAGCTATATATATTCCCAGTATCACGCAACGAAGCACAGAATGCACATCTGTAGCAGGGCACTCTTCTCAACATAACATTACACAACACGGCATGCTGCCACAACACCCAACTTGTACGACGAAATTATTCTGTGACTATTTCTAGTGTGACTTTAGCAAGGAATATATAGCAACCTGTTGATGGTCTTAGGACCGAAACATGTTGGAGCGTTTTTATTGTTTTAATGTGTAAAGATTTATAAATTTTATATATGTGCAGTGGTTGGTGCAATAATTGAGTTAAATATAGTGTTTGTAAGGATGTGCAAGCATAGCTGTTATGTTGTGACATCGTATCTGTGGATGTACGGTGAATGTCATGAAGTTGTTAACCCTTTATAACCTATAAATATTCTGTCGCATTTGTATCTGTTTGGTTTTTCATCTTACAAGGGTGTATCCAAAAGTTCCAGGGCAGTACTCGTAAAAAGAATTTTGCTTACCTTGGATGTTAAATTCCTCCATCACCTTCAAAGTACTCCCCTTTTGCATGAATACAGCGGTCCCAGCGTTTCTGCCATGCTTGGAAGCATCACTGGAAGTCCCTTTTTGGAATTGTGTCAAGTACCGTCTGCGATTCCTTTTGAATCTCTTCAGTGGTGTCGAATGTTTGACCCTTCATCTGAAGCTTCAGCTTGGGGAAGAGGAAAAAGTCACAGGGGGCCAGATCGGGTGAGTATGGGGAATGGGGGATCACTGTCATGTTGTTCTTGGCCAAAAACTGCGAAACTTTAAAGGACCTGTGAGCCGGGGCATTGTCGTGGTGGATAATGAATTTCTGGTTTCGCCATTTCTGTGGCCTCTTGTGCCACACATTTTCACGTAACCTTCGTAGAACATCACAGTAGAAGTCTGCATTGACAGTCATTCCAGGTGGGACAAATTCCCAGTGTACGATCCCCTCTTGGTCAAAGAAACAAATGAGTGTTGTCTTCAATTTGCTTTTTTGCATACATGCTTTTTTGGGTCTTGGAGACCCAGGACTCTTCCATTGCGAAAATTGCAGTTTTGTCTCTGGGTCGTAAGCATAAACGATGCTTTCATCACCTGTGATGATGTTCAAGAGGAGTGTGGGATCGTTTTTCACAGTTTCCTTCAGTTCCTGACAGATCGCTACTCGACTGTCTTTCTGATCCTGGGTCAACACTCTTGGCACAAACTTCGCTGCAGTCCGATGCATGTTCAGCTGTTCTGTGAGAAATTCCAACCTCTGCACAGAGTTCGTGTATGGTACGATGACGATCCTGGTTGACAGCCACCCGTACCTGTTCCACTTTTGAGGGGGTTGTTGCCGTGCTTGGCCAACCTGATTGATCATCATTAGCAGTCGAAGTTCCGCCATTCTTGAAACGTACAAACCACTCAAAAGTTTGGCTACGGCTCATGCACGAATCACCAAAAGCCTGTTTCAACATTTCAAAAGTTTCACTTCCCGTTTTACCCACTCTCACACAGAACTTGATGCACACCCTTTGTTTGTCAACTTCCACCATACCGCCGATATCAGAAAATCGCAGACGGCTGATGCAATACACACATAAAGACACGTGCAACAATCAAATGCTTCCGCATCCAACCACGCCACTCGGCACACTCACTCACAAGACACCACCACAACACACCCTAGCGGAAAACTCGTGAACTACAAGCGACTTGCATGTTATGAGCATTGTCCTGGGACTTTTGGATACACCTTCATATGATTAGAACATATTTATTGTATGTGGTTAGTGGGTTTTATAGTATAAGGAAGATGCGCTTCACAGCGAGTAATCAGATTATTTGGATATCACTGTTGTTGGTTGTATCTCTTGTGTACTTATTGTTTCTCTGCTGAGTGCTTCTGTATTGCTGTCAAAGTATAACAGTTTGGTTCTTGCCATATAAACTGGCATGGTGTGTTTAACCTTTAGCATATGGCCTTTTAATACCAGCTTTCTGCCGTGACCAGAGCAATCTTCAGTTTCAGTGCCCACTGCAGGACACTGTTTCTTGTGTGGACAGAGAGATATTTTGAGATGACACATCCCTGTTGTGTTTTCAGTTGCAGATGTTTTTTTCTCAAAATCAGTCATGCACAGCATGTTACGTATGTTACGTATGACTGATTTAGAGAAAATATTTTTGGATGCAAAGGTTGTGCATCTGATGTGACAAGGTTGTCTTGTTCATTCATTAAAGGCTAATTTAGTGAGCAAACCTCAAGAAAAGAAAGAAATCAGGATTCTGTGTTGAAATGGGAGAAAAATAATAAAACTTATCTGATAGTAATACATGTTTTGAAAGTGTGGACTGGATGTAAGTGGCAGGGTAGTTTCAGAGTAGTGAGCTTGTTTGTACATGGTATTTCACTTCTGCAGTCCATAAGATGATGGAATTTCATGAACAGCTGAAAAACTTAAACGTGTCAAGGAAGAAACTGCACTATGCAGTTAGCCAGTTGGTCACACAAGTCATCATAATGCATTATCACATTGATTGATTGATTGATTGATTTACATTGGGTTGGAGCCCTTATGGTCATGATGAACCTAGGCCTTATAGACGGGCCTTTTGTACCCTATAATCTGATATCAGCTCAGGAGAGCCCTGTCTCTTTACCAAAGTTCCAGATGGCTCCCAGACTTAAAATCTTAATAATCCTCTGGGTCCAAGAAAGGAACACAAATATACTGTCCTTTTCTCTCAAAAGTCCCAGCGAGCGAATCCCCTCCAGGTTCCACAACAGGGCCCCTATGGAGAGAGATGGCCATATCCAGAGCCTTTATTAACATATCTTCCAGGGTTCCAAGTAAAGGAGCCCTCCCCAGAGGCCCACCACACTGAGCCTCTTCAGATAGAAACACTCCATTTGTAGAAACCCTCTGCGTCCATCTCTCAAAGTCCCTGGTAGATGAGCCCCCTTCTAGGTTCCTTAGCGGGGTCACTATGGAAAGAGATGCCCATCTCAAGAGCCTTTTATCCTCACATTGTATTAACTGAAAGTAACCTATGCTATTTTATCAGGTTAGGTGAGTTTCTTAGGTTATGAAGAGTCAGATTGATTCATTAACACAGCAGGTTGTCTCACTTCTAGGTACCCATTGGATAATGACAGAGTGGTGTTGCGTGGCTGTATCCTGCGGAACACACAGTGGTGCTATGGTGTTGTCATCTTTGCTGGAAAGGACACCAAACTCATGCAGAATTCGGGAAAGACAAAGTTCAAGCGCACAAGCATCGATAGGTTATTGAATTTCATAATTATAGGGGTAAGAGCATAAAAAAGAAACACATAATTTTTAGAAGTTACAAAATTTATTGCTGGATGTGATTTGGTATTCCTGTATATGTTCTATTATTATTAATTAATTGTATTCCGAGTATGTGAACGTTTCTCCTTTTCAACACTTGGAAGTCATTTGAAATGAAATCTGTTTAAACACAGGTGTTAGAATGGTTATTTTGAAAACGTTTTCAAATTGAGAATTTGAATAACTTGCTCTGTTTTATACTTCTTGTATTAAAGATTTATGCCTGGTTTACTTCTTACTCGTATCTCGTATAATGTATGCAGTAATTTCACCAGTATATTCATTAATATGACATATGTTATATTAATGAATTTCCTGTGATGTCTGAATAATAACCGATGTTAGCTGTAGAAATGAAATGTTGTACTGTGCCCACGCATTTGCGGTAGCACAGTGGTTACGGTGCTGTGCTACAAATCAGAAGGTTGCTGGTTCGATCCCAGCTGGTGTCATTGGAATTTTTCATTGACATAAAATCCTTCCAATCGCATTATGGCCCCCGGGGTTGACTCAGCCTCTAACAGAAATGAGTACCAGGGGCATTTCCTGGGGGTAAAGGCAGCTGGTGCATAAGGCTGACAACCTTACAACCATCTTGTATTGTTGTCATGAAATCTGGGAACCTAAACTTCCTGGACGCCTCTGGGCCACTCCAGGCCTGTAACGGGACTGCTTTACCTTTACTGTGCCCGTGCATTACATAAAACTTACAAACTAAAACACTTTGTGTTGGAGTTGAAACACAGGAAAACTGTGTTCTGAAGGTGGATTTAACATTTTTACTTACATTTTATATAGTTGTAAATAGCAGTGTTGTCTAACCAATATATTTGTGCAGCAGGTGCAAGAGTGTATTTGAATCCAGCATCTTAGAGATGAACTTAAGATACATATATAGAAATGTTTGTTGGGAATGGTGAAGTAATCTGGTAAAGACAGTAATTTAGAATTGTGATCACATTCTCTGGTGGCATAGTCATTTTACAAACTGTTCCAGATTGTGTTCTTCCTGCTGTCCATGTGCCTGTTCTGCATGATAGCGTGTGGGATTTGGGAGACCATCACGGGTGTGAAGTTTCAGGAGTACCTACCCTGGGACTCGCTCGTCCCCACAGAGCCACTTAGTGGTGCTACTGTCATTGCACTCCTCGTCTTCTTTTCCTATGCCATAGTGCTCAACACCGTGGTGCCTATATCTCTCTATGTCAGGTACTGAAACCTGTTTGTTATGTGAAGAGAACTAGTATTTATAAGAGCTGATTAGGTTGGAAGAAGAGGGAAAGAAGAACTCATTAATGAAATAAAGTATTATTCTTATTATTTGAAAAAAGCGGGAGAAGAACTTTCAGGTGAGACATCCCCGTTGTGTTGTATAAAATGTATGGGTAAAATAGAGTCAAACACAGCTTGTTTTTGGGACTTCTAGTCTGGCGTAGTCTGGAATTAATTGTTTTTGAAGACATTGTCAGTTAAAATAAATATTTGCATTGGAGTTGCGCAATTTGGTTTTTAAGTTTTCATATTTATAGATGCAGCCTCGACTGGTGTTAATAACTTTCAGGTGAGACATCCCCGTTGTGTTTTATTGAATCATAAAATATAGTCAAACACAACATCAAACTATGCCAGAATAAAAGTCCCCAAAACAAGTTGTGTTTGACTGTATTTTACCTATATGTTTTATGAGGGAGAAGAAGTACGTTTTGATTTTAGAAATGTTGTGGTTCACATGTTATGGAAACTGAAACTGGTTAGTGACACTGTTGAGTGACTGCCGATTGTCATTCCCTTTGAGTGCTGTTTAATGGAGCATTCTGCCCTAGGGCGAGTAAACGCTAGGATCAAGTCCCATCTAGAGCGTGGATGTTTGTATGGGTTCTTTTGTCACTTCCATATCCTTACCAAATACCAAGACACTCCCAGGTCAGGGGTCTGATATCATGTACATAAAGTGATATAATGTGGCAGCAACTGCTGTCATAACTTTCAAAAGTGTTCGATTATCTCTTCAAGAATTTTCCCTCGCTTATCTTTCTTTCTTTTTTTCTTTCAAGCTTTCCTTCTTTCTTCTTTTCTTTCATTGTTACTTTGTGGGTGGTATTCTAACACCAGATCTCTGTATCTGTTACTTAGGACACAACTTGTGTAGGATTCTATTGTGTCTGTCAGTGCATAGTCTCTTGATTCAGATGTGGTCACCTTGCAGCTCTCAGAGTTGTGAAGAAATTTAAATACTTCTTCATGGCTTTGTGAATTTCAGGTATCATGCTTGATAAACTGATTTTTTTTTGTTTCAGTGTGGAAGTTATCAGATTTGCACAGAGTTTTCTTATTAATTGGGATGAAAAGATGAATTACGAAAAGAGCAACACTTCAGCCAAGGCGCGAACTACTACCCTCAATGAGGAACTTGGTCAGATCGAGTATATCTTCTCTGACAAGACTGGAACTTTAACACAGGTAAAGTGTTCATACTGAACAGCAAGGGTAATACTGGTGGTTCAGTGATGTAGCCATCTTTGGACTGGCTGAAAACATTTCACCACCTTTTCCATCTGCCAGAAACTATAGATATGTATTTTTTACATACTAAGTATCAGTGGCGTGCCCAGGATTTTTTTTTCAGGGGGGGTTCAACAAATTCCGTTGAGGACAGAGGACAAAGAGAACGGGGATCTGGGGGCGGTAGCCCCCTAGTCAGGGGCTCTGGAGGCAGCTGTAATTTGGTACAAGAAATTTCATTTCATATAGTAAAATTTTCTTAATTTTTGGTATTTTAAGGCTATTTATGATGACAACCAATTTATTTGTCATTGCTAATGTAAAACAATTGTGAACCTAGGTAGTGTTAGAATTTTACCGCCCTTTTTCCGAACATCTTGGGGTGTTGGCATCCTACATTCAGCAATTTTTAACAGTTTTCACAATCGAGTTGAGTTTGGCATGATTTTGGAGGGTCTTTGGAATTTTGAGGGGAGTTTGGACCCCCCCGTCTCGATACGCCACTGCTAAATGGATGCTGCAAGCATTGGCCTTCAAGGATTCTCAGCCCGCAGCTTTGATTTATTTCACTCCGCAGAATGTAAATTGATATTCATATTTTATGTATGTTTACATGTATGAAGTTGTTGTTAGCTGGTATTTTGGTGTTTATTGCTCTGAAACATGAGTATAGTGTTGTAAGTGTATGATTTTCTTGGTATGAATGTTCATTGTAATGTGAGCCTTTTGGTCTGTGTCTATGACTTTGTGATCAATCACACTTTAAAGGAGCCATTTTGTGATGGATATCAAAACTTCACTGTAATGGTTTGTAGAATTCCATTATATTTAAAATTTCCTTTGTTTTAATACCTGAAACATTATGTTTCTCATTGAATTTATCTTTCTGTTTCAGAATATAATGACATTTAATAAGTGTTCCATCGCAGGTAAATGTTATGGTGATCTCATAGATGAAACAACAAATGAAGTGTTGGAAATTACTGAGGTAGGCTAACTTCTTTATTATTATCTATTCTTTTGTACAGTTGTAATCCAGCTTGTGTATAAATATGTAAATTTTCTCGTTGTATATTGCTTTCTGATATTCATAATTTGAAGTGGCATCAATAGATTTTTTTATGACCCTGCAGGATTTTTAACATTATTGTGCAAGGTAAAATGCATACATTCTTATAGTTGAGATCTGTTAAAATTTGTCACTTTGTTGACACCATACATTTTCAGTGCAATATACATACATAAATAAGTTTTGTTACGAACAAATTGCACAACAGATTGTACTCATCCACATATACAGTGGACCACATCAGCATGTTCTGGCAGTGTATTAAAGCCATCTTCAGGAAGCACTGATACACAAAGAACATATATGGAGGAGTTTTATGTATATGTTGATATGTAAAATTTGTTGGTAATAAAACTTATTTCTTATTGTCAGTTTCTCTTCATTCATCTTCACTAGTATTAAGCGTGGTTTATGTTGGGCACTAAAGAAGTGCCTTGCATGTGATCAGTGTATGATGCAGGAACAAGAAATATGTAGTGATGATGAGTTACAGAATATTTGTGTATGTAGCCCTGTTTGACATATTAATATCATGTGAGTCAGAGTGTGAGAGCTATATCCTACCAGCTTCCCTGCTGTGAGACCCTGAATTTGGCAGCATATTGAAACCATGTGTAGGAACTTGACTGCAATATGTAATGGCCTGTGTCTGGTGGGTCCAGTGCTAGACTGCAGAGTTGGGGATGGGGGCCACCTGAATAAACATTGTGTTCAAATGCTGATGTTTGCAGTTAGTTTTCCTGTGAGTTACAAATTCTCCTGTATATCTGAGATGTGCGCTTTTCTGGCATGTTACGTGGCGTAGAGTGGTAATTCCATACTTGTGATTTGGGACAACTTACCGGTGCCATTCTCAAGGGTCAAGAATTGCGAGAAGAATGTCTGTCAATAAACTGCACATTTTCTGTCATTATTTCACTTCAGACACTGTTAGGTATTTCTGTTCCACTGAATGGTTCCTTAGTTTTCTGATGTATGTTATTCGAAACCGAATGACAGCAGAAAGACATACGAATCATACTGGAAAATATACAGAATGTCCGATAAGTTTGGAACCATAGGAAAAATATGCAAACTGTTAAATTCCACAGTGACCTCCATATGACTTGTGTTTCCTGTGAGCAGGATCATGAGGTTCATTCTTCTGTACTTGGTAACATCATCAGCACCCAAAATGGAACGATAATGAATAACTTACTTTACCGTATGGTTCCAGACTTAACAGACACTGTAGATGTAATAGCCTAAAAAAATCTGAAATCTCAGATATGCATTAGCATTACGTTAATATGTTAATACATAATATATATTGCATGTGTGGTTTGCAGTGGTCTGCATTGCTGTGACACAGCATGCAAATTATAATGTGTTTACGGAGAAGAAATCCACATTATTTTGGGTGGCATCTTTAGGTGCCTGTTGTGTTTGTGCATGTTGCCACATACTATTTGGTCTATTTTGTCCTTATGCTGAGGGTTGCCCCCCTGCCTGACTGACTGACTGCTTGGTTGGTAGGACCTCACCAACCTCACCGTGCCCTCTGTACGGTTGACTCCCCTCTTGAATTTCTACTCGGTTCAAGCGCTGGTGAGAATGAAAACATTTGCACACACCTCATGTACCCATACACCTGTGCACCATTAGAACTTATCCTTCAAAGAATTACCCACCTCACCTCACAGCCCTAAAACTGGAACAGTTTAGTACATTGTTGCTGCTGGCCACTTGTAGTATGTTAATGTATAATGCACTTCGTGGTTGCACGATGCACATATGACCTTATACACTTTTATGCCAAAAAAATATAAGTGTCTTGTTAGTTTCAAATTTTGTATAATTTTTGCACCATTTAAATTTAAGCTGACTGGGTTTTGGATGAAAAATTTGAATGACAGCATTCCATGTGTGTAAACCATGAATGACAGTTTTTTTATCTCAGTATTTAACCAACTTGATTCACAAAATTTGTTTCACAGTAAGTTTTATTTCATGTCTCTACATGTTTCGAGCACGTGTGCTCATCATCAGGAGGTCAAAATTGTATTACACAGCCTCTGGTATCATCACACCTATAGGTGGCCGTCTCGTGCACAAGATGGCCATCTACGGGTGTGATGATACCAGAGGCTGTGTAATGCAATTTTGACCTCCTGATGATGACCACATGTGCTCGAAACATGTAGAGGCATGAAATAAAACTTATTGTGAAACAAATTTTGTACATCAAGTTGGTTAAATACTGAGATAAATATACTGAGATGCATGGTCAACAAAACGTCGTAAATTCATGAATGACAGGTTCTCATGGCACTGAATATTAAGACTGTGTTCTTCTGAGAGGGGGGAAATGGTTACCAGAATCTGTTGCCTCTGTCTTCATTGTAGGAGAAATGGGCCAAGTGAGGAAATGGTATGTAACATAGGGAAAGGTAGGTTTGTGGAAGGGTGACTAGTGCTTCAGTGTGAGCTAGTGACCCTAGAAGTGGCTGTTCATAAAAGGTAAAGGAAGAACTGAAAGCAGAAGAAGGTGTAGGAAAGAAGCATGGGAGGAATGAGATGAAGTAACAGGAATGGGAGATCCAGAAAAGGGCATTAAAAGGGGCTGTTATAAGGACCAGGTTGTGGAAAGGTTTGTCATGTCTTTTCCTTCGAAAGAGCTGTCCTTCGTTGCTTCATGATGGAGATGAGAGGCTTCCACAACTAGCTCAGAGAGAATTAATTTTCTCTGCTTATGTTATTGGGATGGAGCTCTGTCTTTGTGAATCGATGCATATTTTCTGGCAAGGATGTCGGTGCTCTGAAGTTGGGTGTGTTTCCTGGCAGGGAATCTGGCTGTAGGGAACACTTTACCCAAGAGGCAGTAGAGGTTGACCCCAGAGTCTGATTGTGTAAAGAGGGAGGTTAGTCTTCCTGATCAAGCTATTGAAGCCTGTTGTCTGCGTCCTGAAGAAACAGATGAAGCCTTTTTCTAGGGACAGATATGATTTGGGTTTTCTCTTCCTTTGTCCTTCTAAGGGCCTTCCATATCAGATCTACTCATAGCGCCCTGTACCATCCCTTTCCACAGCCCACATTTATTCTTCCTTCCTTTTCTTGCTGTCTTTCTTACTCCCATTTCTTTCCTTTTCTGTCTCATACTTCCCCCCCCCCTCCTTTTTTTTGTTATTGTAAACAGCCCTTCCCAAGGCCACCCCAACACTTTTGTTACTCATATTCCATGTAACTTCTCTGATTGGTCCACTTCTGCCATGACGGAGGCAAGAGGCAGCCGTCTGCCATGCCACATGGTGTAACATCTGCGAGGTCTCCAGTCTTAATAAGAGTAGTGGTATATACAGTGCCTTTTAGATTTTCAGTGACACGTTTTGGTTCTTGTGAGTTGGACTTTGGTACTTTGGTTTAACTTGAGTGATATGGTGTAAAGCAATGTTTAATGCTTGCACTGTTACTTAAACTTTTGAATGTACCAGCCATTCAAAGACTTATTCCCCTTCTTGTCTGATATAAGTGCCCACTGTTTGTTAGGTTGTGTCTTTTAGTCTACAGTGGGCTAACTAGTGATACCACTAACTAGTGATAGCACTAACTAGTGATACCACTAACTAGTGATAGCACTAACTAGTGATACCACTAACTAGTGATAGCACTAACTAGTGATACCACTAACTAGTGATAGCACTAACTAGT
>Ga0123354_10013935_pt1 | contig 12503 bp, 8 predicted proteins | sample TergutLab28metaG_2_FD_97872 | JGI IMG/M metagenome (GOLD analysis project Ga0123354, IMG submission 97872) | Labiotermes labralis P4 segment gut microbial communities from Petit-Saut dam, French Guiana - Lab288 P4 | ecosystem: Host-associated > Arthropoda: Insects > Digestive system > Gut ... | reverse complement strand
TTTTGTAGTTCAATTTAATGGCTTTATGTCACTCACAAGTTAGTTTGATGTTAAGTACAGATATTAACATTACAGAAACCACATATTCCTGCCAGTTTTAATATGTATTTGGTAATCAATAGGTGTGTAACAGCCATCAAAGTTTCAAATTCTCTGGCCATTATCTGCGTAACCGTTCAACTTTGGACATAGGTGTTTTGGGTTATATCGGTATATTTTAACATAAGGAACACCCTCCCGAAGTCTGGCACATTCTTCCTGGGACACCCTCTATATATTTTTTTTTAAATACACGTGCGATATTAAGGGTAGAAATGGAGTTGTCCCTGTGCACGCCATGGAGGATGTGGGGAGTAGAGTCACAGCGCAACTCTTTCTTAATCTCGATGCCAGATGAAGATGAGTGGTTACCCCTAGCCCCGGCGGCTTTACCACCGCTGAAAATCCTCCGGAACTCACTCAATAGGGCTGTGTAAGTTCCAGATACAATCTGGAAAAGAGAAAATCTGCTAATTTGCCGGGTATCGGACTACGATTCTCCAGTTTTCCAGCCGGTAGCTCAAAGCTGTATCGAATACGCTTTCCTAGCTCCACCATGCGAAATTCAGATACAAGGAAGATAAGTGTTTTGAGCAAAAATTATTCCGCTAACATGACCTAAGGGAACACTTTGGCCGGGAAATCTCTGAAAAGTTTTCACCAAGACAGACGTGAATAGATGATACTGAAATTGACCTTAGGAGACTGGGTGCTTAAAAATACGCGCAGAGGAATGCGTAGAAACAAATAGGCGTAGCCAAGTTGTGAACTATTGATTATTATTTTAGTTTATATTATCCGAGCGACATTCATCTTAACCATCTTAATTAGCTGAGTAACAGTCATTCAAGGATAGGTGTGCCGGTACTCACCAGTCTGCTGAAATTAAGCTAAAATCGTGTATCAAACTATTTGACGAGTTGTCTCAACCCTCTAACGAGCCGAGTTCTAGGTAGGTCTATTTAAGGTCACACAGGGCTGGAACTGCCTCATCAGAAACAAGAGATTTGTTGTCAGAATCTGCCCTGACGACACGTGTCACGCTTAAAGCTTTATAAAATAAAAAATCTCTTTCATTATTTGTTAGGAGGCGTGGGACTTTACAAAATAACATTTTTTTTTTTCTGATAGGACCGTCAAAGGGAGCTGGTCGAAATTAGTAAACAACTAGGGACATTGAATGTATTTAACGATAAAACCACTTATGTAATTTTGACGTTTTGCTGACCGTACATCTCAGTATATTTATATCAGTATTTAACCAACTTGATGCACAAAATTTGTTTCACAATAAGCTTTATTTCATGCCTCTACATGTTTCGAGCACATGTGCTCATCATCAGGGGGTCGAAACATTTAGAGGCATGAAATAAAACTTATTGTGAAACAAATTTTGTGCATCAAGTTGGTTAAATACTGATATAAAACCACTTATGTAATATTCCACAGTTGTGGGTCCAATTGACTACAACTTCGTGTTCAATAAAATATCACATCACATAATCAGGTTGACAAGCATCACATCTCGACATCATTCGAAGTGTCAAGATAAATTTAGAACAGAGTTTCCAGATCAAATGTAGGAAATAAATGATCAAATGTCATCCTCTGTGACAGGTGGCGTGAGCGAAAAGAATTGTATTGTCATTCGCTATTAACAAGTGAACACATGCTGCAGCTACATTCACATATTGGGCTCGCGTGACTTACTGACCACTCCTCAATAATTAGTAATCTGTCTTGTCAATAGACATGGCCTTAGATATGCATACAGCACATGTATCACTTGATAATCCACATCATGCTTAACGAATGCAAACTACTACTTCTTCAAAATCGACTAAGGCTCATACGCAAGCACTTTTTACGTACTTACCTAAGGGTGGGTCCGCGAACACGAAGGTTGTTAGAGAAATACTTGCGGGAAGGAGGGGGCGGGACAGTGGGGAGGTGGAGTCTGCGAGATAACGATCAGCATTATAACAGGATTAGCTCAGATGGTATAGTAACTAGGCTAAGGGGTAGACGGCCAAGGAATTACAATTAGATTTGCGTCATGCGCAAGAAATTCGTTTCTCTGAAGGAGACCAGACCGGCTCCAGAGCCCACCAACGTTCACTGGCGGCTCTTTCGCTGATGTAAGCGAACAGAGTGCGTAGGTGACCACTCACGTCCACTTAGTGCCGACGTTAAGAATGAGCGGAGCTATACCTCCGCTCATCCAAATGTCATCATGCTGTGGTACTTAACAAACCATAAGGACAGCAATACCTTACACCGAAAGATGTTTGCCGAAGGAGTAAGCACAAACTACACAAACATCCGTCACTTAAATTTACAAATCAGTCTTACAGATAAGCCTAACACTTATTTGACTTATTTATCAACGTTGTCAGTAGCTCAAACTACACAGTAAGCAACGATAAGATGATCAGTCAGTATTGAGTTGAAAACGACGTGATGGCCTATAGGGAGGTCGAAAACCTTTATTACCTGCAGGGAGTGAGCAAAACAGTATACCGCTCAAGCTGGATTGCCGAAATGCGGGCCGAGTATTGAGCCCAGGACTTGCAGATAGCATGTAGTAGTTCAGTTCACTCGTCCGTGGTGTTCGGATCTTGCTTTACATCCACCTAACTGCCACTCGAAGGAAGATGACTGCTTAAAAGGCACAAGAAACCATCAGTGACAACAGCAATCTCACATTTCGTTATCGACACAGTTGTACTTTATCAACTAATGAAGCCTAAAATCTTCGAAACCCCCCCTAAAAAAAGATAAGGGTTTTCTGGATTTAAGGAATCCTCATACTGAATGTGCAGGAAAGGCTGCCACATAGTTAGTGTTTATTCGATAATCTCCGTCTTTCTCTTGAAGGTCTTACAGCATAGTTCAAAGTTAATGACATAATATTAGAATTCGAGAAACATAAAGAATTCGAATTGTGTCTAAAGAAAAAGCCAGTTCGGCATTAACGGTACTGCACTGTCAGAAGTCCGTTGTCACTGCTGTCCTTAATCACACTAATGAACGCCAAGGCAGATAGCTCAAATTTCTCTCAGCCTATGCAGTTCTACTCCAAATGGACATTTTACGGAACATTACCTTTAATCATTTGATTAATCATCGATAGTATCGATAGCTGCACATCAGGTTATCTCATCAAGAGCTCCTACGCAGTTGATTACGAGGCACAATTTAACTTTGAGTGTAACGGCTGGTTATGATCTACCTGTGACAACCCTCAATTGTAACAATGAACATCTGTTCTTGTTTCCTTTGACGAGCTTTTTCAACTTCGATACGTTAAAACTCTAACAAATCAGTCCCTTTACAGGCCTGGACAGGCCCAAAGTGTTTCAGGAAGTTAAGGTTTCCAGATTTCGTGACAACGGCACAGGATGGTGGTAAGGTTGTCAGCCTTACGCACCGGCCGCCTTTACCCCCAGGAAATAATTCTGGTACTCATTTATGTTAGAGGCTGAGTCGACCCCAGGTCCATAGTGCGATCGGTAGGATTTTGTGTCAATGAAAAATCCACTGACACCATCTGGGATCGAGCCAGCGACCCTCCGATTTGTAGCACAGCACCTTAACCACTGTGCTACCGCGGTCCCCGCTTAAAACTTTAATATGAAATAAAAAAAGATTGGACTGATTATGGTACAAAATATGTACTGGTATTTAACAGACACTTCAACCAGGGACGCACAAATCCTGGGTGCCAGGTCGTCGTGGCGACTAATATTTATGGGTCCTCCATATTGAAATTGTTTTATGTCACCACTCTGGCGTCTAGAATTTCGAAATGAATTTTATATTTTTTGAAAATTTGTACACCCCTGCTTTCAACAGCATGTAACATCAAACGTGACAGGAAAATTATAATGAATGTTGAGCACTGCACTTGCATAAGGCCGTCATTACCTTATTAGTACGAGCAATCTCGCAGTTCGCCAGAATGAAGCGGCAGTTGTTAGGAGGTCCGAACCGGGTACTTTCACAAATTCAAATTGGCAACTGCCGCAACAATATGCTACATTCTTTTGCTGATGTGCTAACACCTAATTGTGAAGAATGGAAGTAGAAATGTATTTTTATGAAGGCATATATATATATATATATATATATAAACAATCAAATCTAGACTTCTCTACTATTTTACATTTAAAAGAGCTGCAACAGGAAAGAAAGATCAATTGTCCTTTTCTCTGCTTCGTGTTTTGTTAAATGTTTCTTGCCCTCATAACTTTTAATTGTGATTTAGAACTTTACCTCGTAAAGTTTTTATGTAGTCTTTCCATGTCTGGGAATTACTGATGGCGGTATTACGATACTACTAGTAGAGTACTAAGCAGTCATAACTGCTTGTGGTGTACTGAAAGCCTGATTGCTTGACCCAGCGCGACATAGACCCATGCAGAAAGTGCACTATCAAATTACAGCTAGTGTTTTGAAAGTATTCATTACAAATCTTTCAGTAACTGAAGTCTGTGTCGCGAAGCTGACTCCAAAACTTAAACTCGGTATCGAAGAAAAACTGGTTAAGAACCCTGCCATAAAATAATGATTTATACACTTTTCAGTTCGCGGAGTGCGGTCTTAAAGCTCTCTGCCGAATATCATAAAAATCTGATTATTTTATACAAAAATTCGAACTAGGAAGAACTTTGCCGGCAGGAAATTTAATATATTATACAGCGGACCCGTCAAATGGATGGCTCTTATTAAAGAGATTGTGAAGAAATGTCGAGGTAATAAACTCCTCTTCATTAAGTTTAGACTTTCTACAAGTTAAAAAAGATTGGCGATACTCGAATTGAGAGGTCAGTGCTTGAGACCAGCTCACGGAGCACTATGTTTCATAGAAACATAGTTTTGGAACAACCGCCCAAAAGTTTTGTGTCTGAGTTTTTTTTTCCCAAAATCACTATTATTCTAGACACTTTCCATTCCTCTGTTTGATTTAAAATACACGGTGTTTCCAGAATCGTTTCTACTTCCGTCTTAAGGTCACAGGTTTTTATTATTATAGAGAATTAAATATCGCCAAACAGTGTATTTGTATTATTATTATTATTCATTTTAAGGCAAAATTTTTCTGCCAACTTTGGTCTTCTTCAGGACACTAAACTCCTAAAAAGTACGGAATACAATTACATTATTCACTGTTAATAACTGAGACCTTAATTTCATATTGTGCATTTTATATTTTATAAACACAAAACATGTATTTTTTTAAAATGTAAAATTTGAGATCCCAATTATTAACCTTTTAAAGCCTAGCGGCTACTCTATATAACACCTGGCTTAACATTAAAAAATTCCACTATCTGACCACAGAGTGTGTTTCTGTATTTTATGTGGACCTCACAAAAAACAGTGACTATTTCCCTATACTGCATTAACAGATTGGTTTTTATAACCGAGGCGGAGGGTGTTTTCTGCGCGGTACGAGCTGGGTCTTTAAATAGAAGAGATTACGTCTCTTCCTTAGAAAGTTAAACTGAATAATGTAATTTTATGCTATATTTTTTTTTATCTTAGTGGCCTGAAGATAACCAATGTTGGCCGAAACATGTTGCCTTAAGACAAGTTATTAATAATGTAGAGTAGTTGTGATGATGGTATTGAATACCTTATAATTCTATGTAACACAACTCGATGTTTAACATAAAATTTGGTTGTTGTTATTATAACTTTCTGCGTTTCTTAAGTAACACATCACGGATAGCAATTGAAGTACAACTGGACCAATTTAAACAGAATGCTAAGTGTGCAAGGGGCCGGAATCCAACCGTCGATATAGCGGCTAGACAATGGGCTGGACAACCGACAAATATTGCTTCGAAGACCAGTCTCTTCTTCGCGACCAGGCCGGTTCTGAAACACAGCCAGCTTCCTATTCTCGGTCTGACGCTCCTTGCTCGATGGTAATGTGGTTAAAGTTGACCACTGAAGTCCAATGAGAGCCGCGAATACCCGTAAGAATACGTGGAGCTAAACCTCCAGTTCCTCATATACCTTTGTGGTGAGCACGGGAACAATTTTACCTATGCTGGACCCGTCTGTGAAAAATCAATATAGAAATGTCTCCGTAACACCCACTCATTTAAGGAAGGAAGGAGAACAGAACTTGAAACTTTGTCCTGATGAATTTTATCTTAGGCCATAAATAGTGTAAAACATGTCATTTTTCAGGCTTTCACGGCGGGACGCGGATTGTGGTATTATAAACTGTTGACACCGTGCAGTCTTGTAGACTATACAAACCTACAGAAGGCAGGACAGGCTGTTATCCACCTACAAGAAAACATGGTATCACAAGCGCCAAGAAATCGGTGCCACTTAATTTATGCACATTAACAAATTTCTGTCAAATATCTTAGTTTAGACCCAGTGTCAATACATGACAAACGTAAATTATGGCTTGCTACTTAAAATATGCAGCTGAGACATTTTTATTGTACTATCTCAGGGATTAAAAAATAACTCAACAAAATGAGTACAGAGATTCCTCGATTTCGTAAGGATTTTTCGTCTTCAGAACTGCGGTTTATGTAACACGCGCACGCTCGTGCACCTTTCAGTCTGTGCTGTTCTTGTGTGTATCAGTTCTTTAACACAGTCAGGAATGTCGAACTTCTGTCAACAATATAAAAATGTCAAAAGTTAACACAGCTAGAAATGTCCAGCTTATGTCAGCAATATAAAAATGTCAAATATTCTCGCTTCGATCACGTGATGAGAAATTACAGTCGAATGAAAATGCCTATAGAAAATCGATACTGAAAGGTCAATATCAGAAAGTTCCTATTTATTTTAATACCACTTCCCATCTGACCAAGGAAATCACATGGCATTTCATAACAGGTAGCTTTTCATTCATTTTGAAATCATTCAAGGTGGTTCACTATTTAATGTATTCATCTTTTCTTAAGTGAAAGTATGTTTGAAACTTCGGTTGTTGGTACAAGCAATTTGTACTCTAACTCGAGGAAACGGGAGTAGTTTGTTTCTCTGCCTAGAGCATACTGTACGGAAAACACGTCATAATCTAACGGAATGTAGAAATGGCAACGAAACGAGCCCATTACCAGGTGAGCAATTCTATGGGGGTAGAAAAGCAAGTGTGTAACACGGAAATCATGCTGCACTTGAACGGACTGCATTAAAAAACATTAAAATTACCAATACAACTGCAGCGTAACAAATCTGCTGTGGTTGAAATTGTGGATACTTGGAGTTCTTTGATGAACCATGAACCAGACACTATAAGGGATAAATTTAACAGTCCGCTTGTTATTTTTCGTTTTCGGTCTATTCCTTGTTCTTTTGGTACTGTAATTAAAATGATAAAGAAATAAATTGTAGGCTTAAATCGAGTGGCATGATTTTTTTCCATGGTGCAAGAGTCCCAAGTGGACCAGGACCTTCTCCTTATCGAGGATTCACTATCACATTCATTTAGACTAACCACACTCGGTACGACTCCTCTGGACGGGTGATCAGCCCTACGCAGAGACCTCTACCTGACAATAAACAACAGTCAAAACAGTCAGACATCCATGTCCCTACTGGGATTCGACATCAAAATCTAAGCAAGCCAGCGCCCGCAGACCCATGCCTTAGACCGAAAGGACACTGGGATCAGCCCAGTGGCATGATAATTCGAATCAGTCTGTGTTTCAAAATTATCTGAAAAGAATAAACCAAGCCACATCAATACAAGATGCTACATCACTAGCCCCGTTATTCCTGAAAACAAGGTAGGAAATGTAAACAAACTCTTCTTGCACTCGATCGTAAACAGTAACAATACACACAAAAGGCGCGCCGGGCACGGTATATGTTCATAGCCTCACTTCGTAGGTTTTCTTAGACACGTTTTTTCCACTCTAATAAACATTTACAAATTAGATGCTAAATAGCGCGAAGAGACGTACAGCTCCACGTAAATTATCCACTATTTTTATGATATTAAAATGATATCTATCTATCTATCTATATCTATCTATCTATCTATCTATATATGTATCTGTCTATCTATCTCTCTCTTTGTCTTTCTGTCTGTCAGTCTATCTATCTATCTATCTGTTGGTCTGTCTATCTATCTGTCTGTCTGTCTGTCTGTCTATCTATCTATCTATTTGTCTATCTGCCTAATGTGGTAAAAATTTGCTGGTTTTACCGTCTTCACTTCAACTCTGAAGGTAGAGGCAGCAGGCTCCTCCGAAGCGTTATAACCTACCAGACTACACGGTGTCATGACCCAGTATACCATAATTGGTGTTAGCCCTATACTTCATTTAAAAGTCCAATTTTTTTCTACGTGCACAGGAAAGAAGGTTGTTGAAGTTAATTGTTTGAACATGTGTTCAATAAAATACTCGTATAATTTTGAACAGCACCCTGTACGCCGACGAGAAACACAATTACAGCCTTTACTACCATGCGAATGATTACAGGTTCCACGCACTGCACACATTTAGTGTTCCCTAAACACGGACAACATATGGTAACCTTGCTCCACGAAAGAAATGACAGTTGTCGTATTGATTATCCCACATCCATGAACTCTAAAGGGTTAAAGACCCAAAGAGGTAGCTGCATCGCATGTATGTTACTATTTTGCGACTCCCTATAAACCTCTGAGATTATACCGTCGAATGACATGCAATAGAGTTGGGAGAAATTTCTTTTGGCGCTGTTCACATTAAAAATTGCATGACATCTCGGAACCTGGCTGTGTCATCGTCAAGAGATGGAAGGGAAAGAACATACCAACGTACTATGAACGGCAAGTTCTTTGGCTTATACCGTATCAATAGGCATTGAAACATGTCAGAAGCGGGGAATTATATAAGAAGGAAATGACAAACTCATTTTTTATTTTTTACAAGTGCAGCAGAGTGTGTCAAAAGTATTCTACCTAAAATGATACAAGTCCACTACAATTAAAGTGTGAAGCCAGAGCAGATTGGATTGGAATATAAAGGACGGGATCTCAAATTTTTTAAACTATACGTGCATAAAAGTCCTCAGCAGCAACAAATTTTTTGGCCAATATTTGAATATATGAATGAATTTGCATCGTATTAACCGGTTCGGTTTGTGTGTTTCTATTCTAAAATTCTTTAGGGTCTTACACCGAATCCACGAGTTCATTCTCCTAACACAGAATGCCAGTATTTATTCCTACCTAATCACTTAAGTTTTATTACTCAAAACACCTTAAACCTAGTTTTAAGAGACTATAATTATTGACATGTGACCGCACAGCGGAAGTCGAGTTTAAAAGTTCAGTAAGGGGTTAGTATAGTAAAACTCTCCTATTGCAGACATTTCGAAAACAAGATTTTGGGATTTTGGCCCACTCATTGTGCTTGCTGTTACGTACTGCATATTCAAAATGACATACATCTGACCTATAGACATTTTTAAGTTACGTTTCCATCTCGTGCACTTAGCAGTCTTCCAAGAGGTTTGGTAATTGAGAGCTTCGATAAACACCTCCAATTCTGTCAGTCTGCCAATGTCGAAGAAATTATGAAATGTTAATCTACTAATATCAACAAATAGATCAAGTACCTCAGACCTTCTTATGCTGTATTCACTGTTCTCCTGATTTGGGTCCAAACTGGATCTAGCGCAGAGGTTAAAAATGGGTGTAGCTATACCTCCACACCCCCTACACGCTTTCATGAAGAATACAGGAAAAAAAGTTACCTTTTACCTGTGGTTTAGGGAAATTTCCAAAGGGAATGCGCGACATCTTACATTTCCATAACAGTCTTGATGACTTCAGGCTTTTAGAACGTGACCCCGTGTAGATTGGAGCAGCTTGCTAATTCCATCTTCACGGTAGTCCAAAAAGAGTGACTGAACTGGCCTGGAATTGACATCGACAGATTTTTGGACCGATCGTTTTAAAGAGGATTTTCCTGTTTAGGTCATTCAGAGGGCAGACGGTAAAATAACAGTATGATAGTTCCTTCAATTAGTTAGTATAGTTAGTTACTGAGGCACTCAGGCAGCCAGGCGGTTAGACGTGTTTTAATATCACAGCCGATTAACAATCAGACATATCAAATGTGAGTTAACTTACGTTTTAATATTCCAAGTAAAATTTCTGACCATCCAGTGGTTCGAATCAGCAGCCCTCTTGCTGAAGTGACGCACCAATTGCGAGGTTTCAATTTCTGGTATTGAGCGTCGGTTTGTCTGAGAGATTTTTATCTGCAGCATGCAATGAGTCGCGTGTGTTTATCTGCAGACACATGACGACAGAGAAGATATACAGATAGAGAGACAGGCACTTTGCGACCAGGAACTTCAGTTTCACGCGATCGTGACGTGCAAAAGTGAGTTTGTTCAGGATGTCCCGGAAATACGGATTGAAATTTGAGCCAATTATCTTTGTACACAATTATCTGATATATCTTACAATCTAAACAGAACGGAAGAGGGCTCGTACAAGAGTAGTCGATGGCTCCAGATAACTATCACAATAAATAAACAAAAATTTTCACTATGTTTTACCAAAACGCATACAGAACGTAGTGTTTTTACGACTTTGTAAGTAACTCATGCTAAAGAGCATGGTATAATGCTTAAAGGTGATAAAATGGAAAGGACTTGAAAGGAAGCGGTAGTGGCCTTAAAGTGGGGTACTATCTCTGAATTTGTCTAAAAGATCTAATAAAATCCAAGAAAAACCTCAGTAAAGATAGAAGACGTTTCGTCCGAAATGGGAACTAGCCATCTCCCGAATACAACTCCATAACTTTACCGCCAAATTAATTCGTTCTGTCGATGACACGTGGTGTTGATTTGAAATTTTACGCTAACGTACAGACATTATGAAAGGATAATTATTTAAATTAGCTGATGATTATCATTGAGCAATTTTGAACAATTATTTCTTTCTTCTACACTGACGATGTAGCTATTAATTACCACGAAAACTTAGTAAGTCCATCTGTTTGTAAACTTACATGGCTTGAAAATCAAAATATGTTGTAATATTAATTCACTTGATTTCTTCAGGAATTAACTCTTGTTAAACACGTCATAAAACGTTTTTCCGCCAAACTCTTCATATAAACAATAAGCCAGTTTGTCGACATGAATTACACAATCAAATTCTATACCTACATTTTTCTGTTAGAAGGCACTGATCTTCGTGTTACAGTAACGGCCCGTGACTGGTCATTTTTTCCAGGACAATAGATTTTTTTTCATTCAGCACAACATGAATATGCTGCTTTGTCCACGCCCATTTCACATCCTTCTTTTAAATGTCATATTTAGTGATGATGCTATCAGTTTCTGTGATTATATAGCGTAGGTGCAAGACTATGGAGTATAGAGCATTGCTGAAATGAAGCAGACAAGGGAAGAGCGAATTATTCCGAGTAAAGTCTGTCCCATTGAGAGTTTATCCGTCCCAAGTCTCACATAAACTGGTCTGGGATGGAACCTGGGACCCCACGGTGCAAGACTGGTGACTGACAACCTCAGGCGTGGTGCAGTTTCCCATTCCGAATTCACTGCTTGTGTTATTCATATATAAGTAAGCTTACTTTAAAAAGTACAGTGTTACTCTTTGGAAATGTGCTTATCTTGCACTGCTTGTTGTTCGTCGCCAATATTTCAAGGAATGCATGATTTTTCACGTCTCACACTCGTTCTGTTTACATCTCCTTAACAAATAAAACGAGTGTTTCTTCCAAACTTCTCAGAAATTTACTATATTTCCACCCGCCTAATGTGATGAAAGTCCGGAAAGTAAACCACGCAGGCCTTCAGCTTGCTTCCTGTTTATATTCTTATGTGTACAAATTAGGGGTACTGAAACCCGGTACAGGTTTTACAATTTTCTATCTGGTGTCCCATTTTTCTTCCTTCTTGATCTCCAAATTTAGAATTCCATGTTTCCCTCGAGTATCTGTCAACAACTGTGTCACTATGGGCCCCTCTGTCTTTATCAAAAATTAATTTTAATATTTAAAACCTCGGAATATCTTTGAGAAGTACTTTCTGCAGTGACGTAAAATAACTTTGTATATTGTCACACAGTGTATTTCCTATTATTCCGAAAATAAATACCAGTTTTTTTTACATTTTTCGGGCCGTGCATCTCAGTACATTTATCTCAGTAACTAACGAACTTCATGCACAAAATTCTTGTTTTAAAATAAGTTTATTTCGTGCCTCTACATGTTTCGAGCACATGTGTTCATCATCAGGAGGTCAAAACTGCATTACACACTTGTAGGTATGATGATACCAGAGGCTGTGTAATGCAATTTTGACCTCCTGATGATGAACACATGTGTTCGAAACATGTAGAGGCATGAAATAAACTTATTGTAAAACAAAAATTTTGTGCATGAAGTTCGTTAGTTACTGAGATAAATACCAGTTGTTTCCCTAAGAGCATTAATGGACTGGCTTTCACA
>Ga0123354_10013934_pt1 | contig 12503 bp, 3 predicted proteins | sample TergutLab28metaG_2_FD_97872 | JGI IMG/M metagenome (GOLD analysis project Ga0123354, IMG submission 97872) | Labiotermes labralis P4 segment gut microbial communities from Petit-Saut dam, French Guiana - Lab288 P4 | ecosystem: Host-associated > Arthropoda: Insects > Digestive system > Gut ... | reverse complement strand
TTTGATTCGGTTTGTCAAACTATGCGTATGTAGAGATCTCTACACCACGCGCGCGCGCATGCATATAGCTAGCCCTTAAGTTCCCTAGACAACCTGATGATGGCCAACACAGGCCGAAACATGCAGTTGTTTCCATCACAGTCATTAAATACACCTCAGTGATTAAGTTGTGTTTGACTACATACCTTCTCCTATAATCCTGGTAATTGCTGCAGGCTGTATTATCTACTTATTTCAGAAGCAATTGGCTTTGATCTAGCAAATAAACTCTGTTTCCTGTTCAAAAGTCTGTTGTAAGAGGGCGCTGTAGCAGTATATTAGTTCAAGGTCAAGAGAGGTACACGGAGTTTTATTATAATGTAATGTGTACGTAAATTGAACGCATAATGGAAAGGAATTTCTTCAAAATTGGTAGCGAGGTGCCTATGCAAAATAGTAGTAGACGAATTTTATTTTATTCCCTTTCGGCCACGAAAGCAAAATGGTAAGTAACCCACAATACGCTCCTCAGGAAGAAGCATAAGTTTTATTCTAGATGCTTTTCGGTAGGCGCGTTTAATATTTAATGAAGTTCAGAAAATCGTGCAGCGCATTATATCGCGTGTTAAGATTACTTTTTTTCTGGGATGTGACGTCATGTAGTGTGGTAGATCAGTGTAGCTCGAGCCAGATAAATTTGCCCCGATGTGCTCCGGGGCAAATTCGAGAAGATTTCTGAGTCCCTATTGTTACACGCCTTTTCCTTTTCTTCCTTTCTTTTTCACTTTTCTGTCTTTTTTATTCGTTTTCTCCATCCATTCCATACCAATTTTTTTCCCCCGTTTATTTGCTCTAAATTTCTTTACTTGATCGCAATAGTGTAATCAAAGATTTAGAGGGACTTATGCGTATCGGACCGTGCATCATCTTGATATTTGAATAAATAAAGCAAGTGTCATCTTGTTGGTCAACCTTTATTCAAATATTTAGAGGGACTGTTTAGGTTAAGAGTTTACTGCTCATTCACCACGTTTACCACGGAATTTATAACAAATTGCTTTGCATTTTATTGGGTGGAAACGTCGTATTCAGAGAGAGCTGTACTTTTACACATTGGCTGCTGAGCTGCCACTATTTCAGGCGCTTGGGGACTGTTGACTGACAAGACGTTTAGAGTAGCAATTATACTGCACGCGCGCGTATTTGATTAAATCGCGCCATTAAGGCTTGTTTAAAAACGAATGGGTGTCTGACCTGCATGAACCGCACGTAGTGGGGAACTGGTGTACCAGATTTATGACGGACTTTCCAAGAAACACGTGGGTCCTGTAGCGGGGATCGTCGGTATTTCACTTGACGTTGCTAGTAGATCAGTGCAGACAAGGTCTGGACACGAGAACCGAATCAAGAGGCAAAATGTTTATGGGTCACATTATAAATATTTGCCATTTATTATAATTGTGTATCATTCGTGATAACATTCTGTCGTTAAGAGTTTCGGTATTGGGGCGGTACAAATTATTTGAAGAAAAAAAAAACTGAAGCAATTTGAATTAATCGTATAAAATTTTGAAAATTATCTTACCTAATAAGTCTTTACGTCGTTTGCTATTGTAATTAGTCGTGAATAAAATTAACTGGTAATATAAATAATTTTATTTGCATTCCACTTGTTATTTCTCTTGCTCTTGGTGAATTCACTGTTCTCCATTGTTCAAGAAAATAACTTCAGTGACGAAATCGACACACTTATTTGTCACGAAAAAGTTAATATTTGAGGTAGATGAGAAATTAGAACACGAAGACAGATCTCCAATATTTTATCGTCCACTTGATTTCTGTGCGGATTCTTCAGAGTATTTTATTTGAAAATATTTTTTTTACAAGTGGTTTCAAAAAGGCTTGTGATATGTCATGCGTGTTTACTGAGCGCTGGAGACTTGTCACAGGGGAAACAGAGTTGATAGAAATCAAGAAGAATAGTATGAGGAAGTGTTCATTTTAAGCGTTATTCGTACTCTGAGTCTATAATTTACAATTTAAATTCTTCTGGAACAGTTTCGACATTTATATCAAACGATGATGGGGAAAAGCCGGAAGTGACCTCATGTTTTCTAAAAATCTTGGAATGGAGAGCTAAATTTGTAGGAAGAAAGTAAAAGAATCATCAGTCACAATCCAAATATGACATTTATGTAATGTTAGGTTGTACAATCTGTCATTACATTATTGTTAAATTTGGACTGTGACTGATGGTTCTTAAATTCTTTATTTATATGTCTTGTCACTGCGGATTGTGTAGACTAAAGTTTGGGAGATAAGTTCTTGTCGAAGAACCTGTATTATATAAGCTTATTAATTAGTGTCAGTAGGTTTTTCCTTTTTTGGAGTTGAGAAATGGGTCAAACTATTCGACATAATTGGAATTCGTATAAGTGAAGCTTACACTCGAATGCTTTCATTTTGGTAAATATTTCGCCGTGGAGTTGATTATTTTGTTGCAGGTTGTTATTTACGTCATTTGTTTATTGAGTGATACCAACACAGTATGCTGCCCGTGCCGCCATTAATGGAAAGTCGTGGGAAAAACTTTCCCTTCATTACCAGAAACCACCACGTAACTTTCCGGTTCCTAAACCTACCAGCAACAAAACCAAGCACCGCGACACTCTCACGTGAGATGGAACTTACGTTTATATTTTTGTATGAAGGGTACCGTCAATCATGCATTGTAGTAGTTTTGAATAATATTTTTGCTGATAAAAGGATTATTTATCGAATTCCTAACCTTTTGTTCCGTGCTTCTGAAATTAGATCGAAGGCCATGCTGTAAAGGTAGCAGAGACGCATTTTGCTGATCGCTTACGTAGATGGAACCCGGAATTGGCACGCGCTAGCCGATGCGCAGTGACTCATATCTGGCACCGGCCCACGCGTCACAGCGGTCGTTCACCCTGCACCTATTTCAGATTGTCAGTCTATTGTGTTTCGTTTCGGACCGCAATTTGCACATTTTATGTCTGGTATCAAATTTGTGTGCCAGTTTCAAGACATGTTTGAAATTAGTGCATCCTTGGCATAAAATATCTGTTCGTTCGTCCGTATATGCACATTTCATCTACAAAACCTCTTCATATACTTCTTATGACATTTTATACTGAGTTGGTTTCTTCCTTTCCTTTCTTCTGTCTTTTTTTGTTGCTTATCGAGTCTATGTGAAGGGTAGACACTTAGTAAAGTAGATATCCGTTGACGTGAGGAATTGTGTGTAGGCGATAAACGGACTGGACAGGGCAACTGACCACCCAACTCCTCATAGTGCGGTCCTTCAGCATGAAGCGTTACCCCTAATCCGTCTATACGCGTTCATGCGCGGTGTATACGCTGAACTGCAGCTTCAGTTGTTTTAGCACTGTCAGTGTAATCTTAATTTAAATTAAAATAAAATAGTTTTTTTTCTATATCCTGTAAACAGCTTATTGTAAAAAATACACACGTTAAAAAATGCATAGCCTGCTCTTAAGACACGCAGCTTTTATTTGAAACATTCCTCGATATGTTTTATGTTGAACGAAATACTACGAAAAATAATTTGTTTTTATGCATCGTAACGTCACCCTTGTTCATCAACATTATCGCAAACAGATTTAAGGTTATGCATTTCACTAGCTCTTTCGTCAGTGGATTTAAGGTCAAGATGAGTGACGGGAAAATTCTCAGGAACGCCTGCTACAAGACATATGTTTGCTTGTAACTGGAGTGGGCCTCAAAGCTCCCTTTACGATTAAGATCAGGTTTCGTACTGGTCTTCCGCTGTGTTCTATACCCTCTGGCTGGGCTACTGTTACTACTACTACTACTACTACTACTACTACTACTACTACTGCTAGGTCTTAGCTTCCTGAATTTTTTGACAAATTTTTTTAGTCTGGTGGCAGTCTTTCCATCCTGCTGTGTCTAGCAGTTTTCTAGCAGGTCTGGTAGCCGCGTCTCTGCAGCTATCCTGTGGCTTCCCTGCTGGTTGACTATCATTCATTGTTCATTATAGGATATTCCTCAGTGTTCTTGATCTGTCCTTCCTGAAGATGTTCCAGTCCACTCCAGTTTTCTGAGTTTAATATGTGTTATCCACATATATGTCCATATATAATTCGTACATTGCACAATTGCAGCGGTTTCTGCACTGTGAATTTACCGGTATGGTCCATACTTTCTCCTATGTATTTTCCCTTCGAAGTCTTCAAGGGCCACTTGTACGTTCTTGGACATCGTCCAAGTTTTGCCGCCACAGCGTAGGATGCTTCTGTTTATAGTTTTATATATTATTATTTTAGTTTTTCTCGTAGCTTTCTTGTGAAGTTTGCTCTTCTCGATGTTAATAATTATGCATTGTTTAAATTTGAAGGACATTTGTGTATCATGTTTATGTGTAATGGGGTAAACAGATAAGAGGTAAAGTTTACCCTAGAACAGGCCATGAAGCCCCGGGGGGAGGGGGGTAGAGGTGTAGGTGTACTCTTTCTTTAACCTCTGCGCTAGATGTTGGTGGGTGGTCAACGCCAGGCCGCGGCCACTTTACCCTCGGGAAAGAGGCCTCCAACCCACTGTACAGAAGGGTGGGTCCCAGGGCCGGTCTGGACGGGTGCAGAAAATATTGGCTCCACCGGGATTCTATCTCCGGACCGTCCAGCCCGTAAAAAGTCGCTAAACCGACTACGCTATTCCAGCCCACACGTGTAATAGGGATGGTTCCTAAGTTTTAAACATTTTCCATACAACTTAAATGACGTAACTACTTTTTTTGTCTCAGTAATTAACCACCTTCATGCACAAAATTTTTTGTTTTACAATAAGTTTATTTCATGCATCTACATGTTTCGAGCACATGTGCTCGAAACATGTAGAGGCATGAAATAAACTAATTGTAAAACAAAAATTTTGTACATCAAGTTGGTTAATTACTGAGATAAATATACTGAGATGCACGGTCAGCAAAACGTCAAAAGACTTAACTACTGTTTATGCTTAAGTTAATGGCTGGAATGTTATTAAAATCTAGTAAATTACCATTATTGTTGTTTTTCTTACATTTAATTTCCGTTCTGTGCTGTACAAAGGTGAATTTTGTGTTTTTTGGGGATGTATTTTTGATCTCTGGAACGAATTAAAATTTATTATGTGGAACGCAAAGACAAATTAATTTTCATTTTTTGGGGATTCGTCGTACGAGTACTTTTCGAGGAACGAATTAAGCTAGCAGACCAAGAGACGGTAACGGCTTCACTTGTCACTACCAAGTATTCATAATTACTGCAAAGTTAAACGGTTTCATTTCTACGTAACGCATTATTACGAAAATGACCTTTGTTTAACTGAAATAATTTCAGCCAAATCACTATTTTGTCTGTCTTTTGTTTTTACTGTAACTTCCTTGTTGTGTAACAAAAGAAGACTCGTGTTGGAGCCGGGTTAGCTCAGAAGGTGTAATGATTATGTTCCGAGTTGGATGACAGAGGAACCGGGTTAGGATTTCAGCAGTTGCAAGCGATTTTTCCTTTCTCCGGTCACTTCCAGACCGGCTGTGCTCACCCAGCCTCCTATCCAATGTGTATGAGACGCTTCTTGCCGTCCGCTGCGTGAATTTGACCACTCACCTTCATCTAGAGTGGAAGTAAAAAATGTGTGGAGCTATACTTCCACCTTACAATATGCTTTTATGGTTTGGTGCTGAATTCAGCACAGGAGCAACTTTGCCTTGAGAACGAGTCTATAATAGCGACATATCCGTGTGTCCCGCACTTGTATCCTCGAGTCAATTGACCAATTTTCATGAAACGTGATATGCAGGTGTCACTCATCCAGGTACTATCTAGCTGCTGCTTCACGATATTACTATGTATTTGCGACAGTTTATAGCAGCTACCAATATCCTGGTCGTTCCAGGTAAATTGGGAGTTCTATGTTCATCATACCGTGCATAATTCTAATTCTAAGTTGGGCCCAACACGCATACCATCTGTGGCAGTTTCAGAACTTTGTGTACTACTGCTGCTGTATTTTCCGTGTTCGATTCCCATTTACCGTTCTAAGTAAGGTACATTCTCAAACCCTTCCTACTGCTCATATAATTAATTGATTTCTGGATATCCTTGAATCGGATTGGGTCATTTGAAGGTCGCTCTATCGCCACAGGAGAACAAAGAAAAATTGTACTTGCCATTGGCTGGAGTGCGATTTGAACCCGTTATGCCGACATTTGAGTGTCGCAACACTACATATAGCTCCTCGTCTGCAGACGAAGGGGATGCGATGATGTCATCTGTAAATACGAACTCAGATTCGTTAACCCTGAGTTCGAGTACTCTGTCAGTTAAGTAGTACAAAGATTTAAAAACATTTAAGATTGATGGGGGGGGGGGGACATTGATCAAACTGCTAAACCCGTCAGCATCCGCGAGAGTGTCTGATTTTTCTAAGGTGTAACTCTTCATTTGAAAAGTTTTTTTTTTTGCCGTTATTATGCAGTGATAGAGCCGCTGTTTTTGCAGGACCTGTATGCTTTATTCCGCAAGCCTATTTCAAAGACAAGGTACCCGACCCACGCTGTCAAGGTCAGTGCTGTTCTCGTCTGTTGACAACAGTAGAGGAATATCCTGGCGATCAAACACACTCGTTTGTTGCGAGACCCCTTTGACCGCGTTAAGGTCTAATACCCTCACTTGAACCACCATTTTTACACTGTGCAAATTCAATGTGGTGCGAGGAAGAACAGTTCATTGTGTTCGGTGCCGCGTAATGTTGTCTGAACAACAGACTTGATGACTGTGCGAGCAATAACAAAGTATGGATCGCAAAGAGATCCAGCTGCAGTCCGTGGTACTGTTCAGAAATTAGGGCGTATCAGTGCGTCTGTGTACAGAGTACTAATATGTCGTACATACTGGCTGGTGTAAAATACCGTAAGCCAAAGAGAAGTATGGAAAGACATTGCAGGACATATTTTGACAGAAATGCAAGTTTGGGGTCACGTATACCAGCTCACATTAAGTACTATATTCTTTTACGTTTTCTACGACTTATTTTGATTGGAGAGAACGGAAATTCATACGAAGTTGGATTGGAAAACCCGAAGGCACGAGACCACCTGGTACACACGAGCTCAGGTTTGAGTATAACATTAAAATGGATCTTAAAGAAATATGGTCGGCTTAATTAGGGACCACAGCCGGTCTGCTTAGATCACAGTAGGCGGCCTAGCGCACCTTCGGGTGCTATGAAATGCTGAGGACCTGTTTTCTTCTCCAGAAGGACTGCCGAATGGAATGACTGAGTGAGTTGGTTACGACTGACAAATGCAATGTAAAGTGTGCCAACTCAAAAATCAAAATACAGAGTAGGATACTGAGTCTGAATTAGTTGCGGTGTTAACAGCGTCTCCTGATACGTCCAATATGTCCTGTGAGTGCCAATGATAGGCACAACTCCTGCGTTAAACTTTTTTTCCTCGCCAGGTTCTCAACTCCGCGGTTATTTCGCAGTAGTCTTATCCAATCCACTTTCAGTAGAGATGGTTTGGAATGGCATCGGTTTTCTTCAGAGTACTTTGATTTACCGCTGTCCACCAGTGCTCCAGATACATATTCGTCCACCTACCATTGACGAACTTACTTACTCCATGGAGCAGAGTCCTTTCTTGGGAAGCTAACCGTTTCTCAGCTAGTCAAGATATTCCCCGCATGTTATGGAATCCGAAGGTTCATTACCGCATTCACAAGTGCTGCCACCTGTCCCTATCCTGAGCCAGATCAATTCAGTCCATGCTCCCTTTCCCACTTTCTGAAGATGCATCTTAATATTATCCTTCTGTCTACCCCTGGGTCTTCCAAGTGGTCTCTGTCCCACAGGTTTCCCCACCAAAACCCTGTATACACCTCTTCTCTCCCTCATACGCTCTACATGCCCCGTCTATCTCATTCTTCTCGATTTGATCACCTGAATAATATTTGGTGAGGAGTACAGATCACTAAGCTCTACATTATGCATTTTTCACCACTTCCCTATTATCTTGTCTCCGTTAAACCCCAAATTTTCTCCTCAGTACCCTATTCTGAAACGCCCTCGGCCTACGTTTCTCCCTCAGTATGAGCGATCAAGTTTCACAGCCGTACAAAACAACAGGCAAAATTATAGTTCTGTGTATCTTAATTTTTATATTTTTGGATAGCAAATTGAAAGACAGTAGCTTCTGCACCGAATGATAACAAGCATTCCTTGACTTCAGTCTGGTCTTAAATTTCTTCCTGAATAGAATTTTGATTCGTTAAGGTTGTTCCCAAATATTTGAACTCTTCCACCCCATTCAAAGGAGCTATTACCGATCTTTACATTGTGACTTCTTTCTGCATTCTGATCTCGAGACATGACCATGTTCTTAGTTTTATTAGCATTTACTTCTAGTCCATTCTCGTTACTACTAAAGATACTAAAGCTTCTGTGTTTTTTAAATAAAATGTGCGCTTCTGCCCAACGATTGACGAACACTAGACGTAACAATTGACAGCGTCGCTAAACAAAATGTAAGAAAATAATGCTATCCCCTTTGTCTGCGCAGTACACGTAATATTCTGCTGTTAATGAGAGCTCTCAGCAAGATGTGTGTGTTTGCAACTGACTGAACATGAAGACCAATGGTCTGTATTAAATACCAAAGTTCACATTTGGTGACTGTACAATGAAGTGGAATACAGTTCCTTTTCAGTCATGTTGATATGTCTGTCGCAGGCTTGATGACGAAGACAAGGAGAACATGATGCCAGACAGCCTAGCATTACAAGAGTTCCACAGTAAGAAGACAAGCATTGGTAAGTCTAGACGACTCTTTTTTTGTACCTCCCTGTTTTCGAACAAGTGTAGGCCAATAGTGCAGTCGTTGGCTCCTTACGGTGAGCTAAGTCCAAACGACTTCTTTGATTTGTCTTTTTTTTAAATTTTGCTTTTCAAAAGATTACTTTTGACTCTGATTTGGACCCTTTTGTCAAGCGGAATATTAGTTTGGATGCGCGCTTGCCTTGCATTAGTAAGGGACTCAGTTCGAATCGAAGCCTGGAGCGAGCAACTTTCTTAACCATTTTTCCACTCCTCTTCCTCTGCCGCTCCAGACAAATGGGGTTACTTTGTCTAAATGACATAGAAACTAAGTTATTTCAATACGCATAAGTCAAAAGGAAGCTACAACACGGTACGCATTTGAATATATTTTGAGATGAGGTGAGAGACTGTAAGTCATATGTTCTGAATTTGCTGCTTATGTAGGCTGGTGAACTGATTCTTTGTCAATGGTTTCACGAATTTCTGCAGCAGTAGTAGGTATATCTTTACTCTGTGTTATCTACACATCGGAAAATCCCTCGCTGAGCGTACACGTATCTACGCGGGTTGTCGACAGCAGTGGGCTGTGCCACGGTGTTTTCTCGCGTCTTCGGTTTTACTGTACTTTGTCTGTGGCATTGCACGTAGTTCTATTTACGTCGTCTGTTTGCCCGAATGGCATAAAATGAATTCACTGAAGGCGTCTGTTTCTGTATGCCGACATGTTAATGTGCCAGCCGCTCCACAGATCGTTGATGTCGCTTGTGTGAGAGACCTACATTGAAAGTTGTTGGTTCGAATCGAGCTCTCTTTTCTTAACAACAACAACAACAACAACAAGAACACCAACAACGACGACGACGACACGACAACAAAAACAATACATCAACTTAAAGATTCGTGTATGACAAAGAACAGAGGCCATTTAACTCTAAATCTTCTCTTTGAAAAATGTGTCGCTGTTGAGATATTCGCTCTTCTGGAATGTTAAGCAGCGTAGATTGGAATTATTTACCGACGTTTCGGGACAACCTATCGGTTTCATCTTCAGGGGTCAAACAGTCAAAGATACGAATCTACGCTGTAATTTCTGTAAATAACTAAACTGCATAACATCCCAGAAGAGCGAAGAGATCATTTACACCGTGGCGGAAGCCTAAAATCATGAACGTTTCGCTGTTGTGGCGAATATTTTACGCAAGACAAAGAAAAATATTTCTTGGCTGTACAGTAAGGAAACTGTATTGTGATTAACTTTGCAATAAAAACTTTGTCTCTGCAACAAGAAAAGTTTATGGCTAATAGGGTATACAAAGTAACAAAGAACACATTTGGAATGTGCAGAGCATACCTCTAGTCGTGTCCATGAACAATGCATCGCTCACGGGAGCGTTATCGCACTGGCAGTCTGCATCCGCCGGTATTGGCAAGTATGTTTTTCTCCTGCATTTATACTTGCCTCATTTCATAAAACAGTCTTTCAGTGGCGACCTGCAGCTTCTGAGCAGGCCTCATTCGTACCGAATGAATGTTCCTACACACGACGAAGATCTAGTCTTGAAAGTGTACGTATTGGCATTCTTTTTTCAAATATTGTCTTTTAGTTCTTGCAAAGAACGTGAAATGTTTACATAAATTATCTGGCAGTGTTTCCTCACAACAGATAAAGGCATAGGTCCGAATATGAGAATCTAGAAGGTCACAATTGGCGAGTTATCAACCGGTATGCCGAATACCTCTTCTGGGGCAGTCGCTGAGAAATTTTCTGGGTGGGCTGCGATATTGTCCTGTATGAACAAACTGCACATATTTTCCTTCTTCTGTTAACTGTCTTAAAGAGGGTCCTTTCACTTCACATCAGATTCAGATTTTAAGGTTACACAAAGGAATACTATGCATTTTATGTTTTGTTGACCGTGCATCTTATTACAATCTTTATAAATAACCAACTTGTCATACAATTCTTTTTCTTATATTTGTTTATTCCAGATCTCTACATGTTTCAAGCAACCAACTGCTCATCATCAGGAGAGTCAATTTTATCAATATGACCTCTGGTATAGGTCACTTTATGTAGGTGACCGTATGGTATGCAGGTTTAGATGGAATCCATGGAGTTCCATCTAAACCTGTATACCACACAGTCACCTACATAAAGTGACATATACCAGAGGTCGTATTGATACAATTGACTCTCCTGTTGATGAGCACTTGGTTGCTCGAAACATGTAGAGAGCTGGAATAAACAAATATAAGAAAAAGAATTTGCGTCAAATTGGTTATTTACAAAGATTAAGAATACTATGAACTTAGTTTGGCTATTTGGACCAACATTACCTGTTATTCTGGCTGCTTAATTTGCATTAAATGTAAACCATGCTACAACTTTAAAATTGTAATAGTAGCTTTAAAATTTTAACTGTTACTACACTGTTAATTATTACAAAAATCATACACAAACTCACAGGTACATTTACTAGGCATTTACATATAATATTTAATAAACATGAACTATATTTTGAAACTAGGAATTCTGGCCAGCATCAGTCATTTTATGGTAATACTGTGTGATCAGTTTGATTATTCCTAGAAAATGTTATGATTTTGGCGTCTGAAATGTGTTAAATTTCGTGTTCCAGATGGTGTTGTACAGCCGCATTGTCACATTACCATCAAGTGTACACGAGAAGTAAGTGTTGCTGTTTATTGTAGGCATAAGGACACAGTTTGATGTAATCAGTTGCTCTACAGATATTATATGCTCAGATGTGATTAGAACTGGTTCAATGACATGTCTCATGGGTTTTTTTTTCTCCACCAGAATTTTTGCAACAAATGTTTTTCAAATTCAATATAATGCTTATGTAGAGGATATGCCAAAAGTTGGCTTTAGTTTGTTAAACAGACAGTTAAAAGGATCTATTTCTTCTCCATATAGTATTAAAAATATCACTTAACTTACTGCCTTGAGTGGTAACTGCTCAAATGATCAGAAGGTTCTCTCTGTTTTATGAAATGTGAACTTTTTTTGCTCAGCTCATAAGATAAACAATTAGACCCCATTCTGAACCAGCAGGATCCCATGTACTCTTGCATGCTGTATGTGTAGGACTTGCTTTAATATTATGCTCTCTTCATAAAACAATTGCCAACTGTTGGTGTTTTTAGAAGGGTACATCAAATATTTATTATGCTGCAATCAAAATATTCAACAGTTTACTGTGCGAACTCACAAGTCTGATAAATGAAAAGGCTCTATTTATATCAGCATTAAGAAGATGCTTCAGTACACACTGCTTTTATTGTGTTTATAAGTTTTTGATACCACAAATGATTCATAATTCAATTATCAGTTGTGTACAATGAATTTGATATAACAGTTGAATCCTCTATGTGAAATACTTCTAATACTTTATTGTGCATTTTATGTTTTTATGGCTTACGTCACTTCCTATTATCACTTTGATTAAATTCTGGATCCATTATATATATATATAGAGCATGTATATATGTGTGTGTGTGTACGTGTACATATGTATGTATGTAGGTAGGTATGTGTGTATGTGCATGCATGTTTGCATGCATGCATATATATGTACATATGTATGCATGCATGTATGTATGTATGTGTATATATATATTTATATATATATATA
>Ga0123354_10013933_pt1 | contig 12504 bp, 8 predicted proteins | sample TergutLab28metaG_2_FD_97872 | JGI IMG/M metagenome (GOLD analysis project Ga0123354, IMG submission 97872) | Labiotermes labralis P4 segment gut microbial communities from Petit-Saut dam, French Guiana - Lab288 P4 | ecosystem: Host-associated > Arthropoda: Insects > Digestive system > Gut ... | reverse complement strand
CCAGCGGGTCGTTGTTTGGGCTACGGAAAGTGCCACGGCTGGAGAATATAATATCTATATTGGCGGTCAGGGTGGCGTCTGGATGAGCGCCTCTCCGAGTGACTCTTACTTATTCTATGGTTTTAGCGATGTTGCTACGATAGATCTTACTGATTTCCATACGGATAAAGCCGTGAACATGAGTCACATGTTCGGTTACTTTAATCAAAACTCAGGACAGAACTCAGGATTGGCGTCGACCCTGGACTTGACTCACTTTGACACGTCGAAGGTCACCGATATGAGCGGCATGTTCGAATATTTTGCAAATGCCTCAACGACGCCGCCGACCCTGGACCTGACTCACTTCGACACGTCGAAGGTCACCGATATGAGTGGCATGTTCGTTGGATTTGAAAGTAACTCAGCAACGCCGCTGACCCTGGACTTGGCCCACTTCGACACCTCGCAGGTAACGAACATGAGCAACATGTTCAGTGGGTTTGGTGGTTACAACTCAACGATGCCGCCGACCCTGGACTTGACTCACTTCGACACGTCGAAGGTCACCGATATGAGTGGCATGTTCGGCGGGTTTTCAAGTGCCTCAACGACGCCGCCGACCCTGGACTTGACCCACTTCGACACCTCGCAGGTAACGAACATGAGCAACATGTTCGGTGGGTTTTCAAATAACTCAGCAACACCGCCGACCCTGGACTTGACCCACTTCGACACCTCGCAGGTCACCGATATGAGTGGCATGTTCTCGAATTATGCTCAACATACGCTGACGCCGCCGACCCTGGACCTGACGCACTTCGATGTTTCGAAAGTTACGAACATGAGCATGATGTTCTACTACTTTGCTCGGACTTCAACAACGCCTGTTACTCTTGATCTGAGCTGGTGGAAGATCGGAGCTGCTCCAGGAGGGACAGGTGTGCAACAGATGTTCTTGAGCGATTCGCTTGCTGAGATCCATATAGAGAGCGGAGTCTTCAGCAACGCGACGATCACTTATTCCCTTGCTATGTTCCCCTATACTACGAATCTCAAAGTGTACGTCGGCACTGCTGCTGACCAGGCTTGGATATATGGACTGGTAGGAAACGGCGCTCCTCCAGCTGGAACCGTGACTGTCGCAGGCGCCCCTTCTGGTACTCAGCCTGCACCGTTGCCGGTTGTTCCACCAAAAGCGCCTCTTCCGCCCCTTCCGCCTGTGCCGTTTACTCCCCAGACAACTATCACTGATACGATCCCTGATGGCTTAACGATTACGCCTTCAACGATCACGGGGACTCAGAGCGCGGCTTCTGCAGCAAGCGCCATCACGTGGCAGCGCAGTGGGCAGACGATCACCTGGAGTGTTCCTAATGCGATGCTTCCCGCCGATGTCTCAGTATCTGTAACAGTAGATACGATCAGCTCGACTCTACCGGTCGGTACCGTTTTCGAGAACACAGCCCAGGTACGGTCGACTGCAACCAATACCACCTATCATGGACTGACCGAAGCTCCTGTCGTAGTCAAGCACAAAGTCACTTATGTCGACTATGACGGCACGATCCTTTCAACTCAAGAAGTCGCAGATGGCGGCAACGCCATACCTCCTGCGGATCCGAGCCGCCCAGGTTACCGCTTTATCGGTTGGAGCAGTGATGGGACCAACATCACAAAAGATACGACCATCACGGCTTTGTATACGGCTATCGGTACCCAGGACAAGAAGACTCCGCCAGGCTCGTCTTTGCCCGACACGGGAGACAGCGTGTTGTTCTTCACTCCGTGGGTAGTGGCCGTTGCGGGCGCCTTGTCGTTTGTCCTGCGCCCACGTCGCCGGCGCGCATAACTATCGGTAACAGAGCAGTTAGAAGGAGGCGCTCTGTCATTTTGGCTGAGTAGGCGGACAAACGAAGCATGAGACCACGGGCTTTTGCCCTTGGCCGATTTGCTGAGTGCAGTCCAACGCCCTCAGGCAGAGCGACAGAGCGCCGTAACTTATTAGCAGATGCGGGGAAGCTGCTCGCCCACGAGCGTATCCATGATGCGGGTCGCGCCGAAGGTGTTGCGCAGGGCGACGCGCCCGGCAGTTCCCTCAACGACCTCGCCGATGATCGCGGCTTCAGCGCCGTAGCGATCAGCGCGCATGGCAGCCAGCGCCGCTTCTGCCTCGTCAGCTGGCACGAAGGCGACCATCTTGCCCTCGTTGGCGACCTGAAACACGTCGTAGCCGAGCATCTCGCAGGCGCCACGCACCTGGTCATGGACGGGCACGGCGTCTTCTTCAACGGCCATCGCAACGCCAGAGCTGTCCGCGATCTCGTTGAGTGTGGACGCCAGCCCGCCTCGCGTGGGATCCCGGAAGCAGCGGGTGTGGGGCGCGGCGTCAAGTACGCCAGCGATGAGCCCGGAAAGCGGTGCGGCGTCGGTCGTGATATTGGTACCGAACTCCAGGCCCTCACGCACGCTTACGATGCAGATGCCGTGATCGCCAAGGCTGCCCGAGAGCAGTATCTTGTCGCCTACCTGCACGTTGCTGGCAGAAAGTTCAAGCCCGGGGCGGATCACGCCGATACCGCTTGTGTTGATAAAGATGCCGTCGCCCTGGCCACGCCCGACGACCTTTGTGTCGCCGGTGACCAGCGCTACGTTTGCCTCGCGCGCGACTTCACACATCGAGCGGAGGATGCGCTTCAGGTCCTCGATGGGCAGTCCTTCTTCGAGCACGAAGCCCACAGACAGATAGCGCGGGATCGCGCCGGCCGTGGCCACATCGTTGACGGTTCCACAGACAGCCAGGTGCCCGATGTCACCACCGGGGAAGAACAGGGGATGGACCACAAAGGTGTCGGTCGAGAAACTCAGGCGCACGTCGCTGGCCGCGCCGGTCGCCTCTGGAAAGCTCAACGTCGCCGCATCCTCCAGCTGTACGTCGGAGAACTCCGCCGCGATGACTTCCTCGATCAGCGCGCGCATGAGTGACCCGCCCGATCCGTGGGCAAGCTGTACTGCATCAAACGTATCTGCCATGCTATGCCTCCTCGACACTTCGATAGCGGTAGAAGGCAGCGCAGCTTCCTTCGCTCGATACCATGCAGGGTCCTACCGGATGCTCGGGCACGCAGGCACGGCCAAACAGGCGGCACTCGGGTGGCGCGATGATGCCGCGCAGCACCTGACCACACTGGCAGCCGGGTGTTTCGCGCGACTCAGGTGGCTCGACGGGTACGCGTACCGTTGCGTCGAAGCGACCGTAGGGTTCGCGCAGCTTCAGGCCGGTACCCGGGATGACGCCCAGCCCGCGCCAGGCGACGTCGCAGGGCATAAATATCTCGTTCATCAGGTCGACCGCCACAACGTTGCCTTCAGGCTTGACCGCACGCTCGTAGGCGATGCTGATCTTTGCTGAGCCTCCGCGGGTGATCTCCAGCAAGCTGCTCAAAAGCTCCTCGATTCCCAGCAGCACGTCCACGGGCTCAAAACCCGTGACCACGCCGGGCACGCCAAACTCATCGGCCAAAAACTCATAGGGCGCCGTGCCGATGATGGTCGAAACATGACCCGGCAGGATCAGCGCGTCGATGCCGACCTCGGGGTCTCCGGCCAGAGCGCGCAGAGCCTCCGGCACGGTCTTGTTCGCGGCCAGGATGCAGAAGTTTTCAAGCCCTGCCGCCGCCGCGCGCTTCACGCTGGCCGCTATGATCGGGGTGGTCGTCTCAAAACCGACGCTTACAAACACGACCAGCTTATCCGGCGTATCTGCCGCCAGTGCCAGGGCGTCCAGTGGCGAATAGACTACGCGGACATCAGCGCCGCGCGCTTTTTCCTGTGCAAGCGAGGTCCACGATCCAGGAACTTTGATCATGTCACCGAAGGTGGTCAGGATCACGCCTGGCTGCTTGGCCACTTCGATAGCCAGGTCGATATCGGGGTTTGCGGTCACGCAGACCGGGCAGCCCGGCCCAGAGCTCAGGACGATGTTGTCGGGCATCACGGAGCGCAGGCCTGCTTTTGCGATGGCCATCGTGTGGGTCCCGCAGACTTCCATCAGCTTGATGGGCCGCCCCTCAAAACGCTCGGTCTCTCCCAACGCGGCGGCCAGCTCAGAGATACGCTCTATCAGTTTGTGCGCCAGCGCAGGATCACGAAACGCACTCAGGTCGAAGGTCGGGGTCTCCTCACTCATGGGGCGCTCCCACCTCTTCAACAGAGCCCTTGCCGGAGTCAGCGGGCTTGATATAGTCGCTGCGTTTTTCAGGCTCATACCCCAGCTCCTGGAAAGCCTCGGGTACCTCGGTAGGCTCAAAGCCCACAGGCATCTGCTCGATCAGCTCGATGGTCTCGAGTGCGTCGGCTTCGTCAACGATCTCGATCCCAAAACCAGCATGGACCAAAACCCAGTCGCCCGCTTTGGCGTCGGGGAGCAAGTCCAACGAAATATCGCGCGTCAATCCTAAGATATCGACGGTAGCTTTTTGGTCACTCTTCTTCTCGGTGATATGAGCCGGAACGGCAAGACACATACAATTAACCTCTATCCTTCAAGTTCTTCAAGTTCTATCTCTCCCCATTGTGGCGCATGCAGTCGCGCCCAGGCAACCACTGCCTGTCCGAAGGAGATACAGCCATCGTTGACTGGTAGCTTCTCATTGGTGATGACACGCAGCCCACGGGCTTCGAGTACTTCGCGCGCGCCGGTGAGCAGGAGCCGGTTCATGAAACAGCCGCCCGAGAGCGCCACCGTATCAAGCTCAGTTTCGCGCGCCGCTTTGGTGGACACCTCCCCGATCAGGTTGACCACTGCCTCGTGGAAGCGCCGTGAGAGCTCGCCGATCGTCAGCAAGGTGTCGGGATCTTCCTGCAGCAGGACCAGGTCGCCAAGCAGGGCTTCCAGCAGGGGAGCCGGAGAAAAGACGCCCTCTTCGTCAAGTGAGAAACGGTAGTGCGGCGGCGTCGGGCGCTCATGGAGGTCGGCGGGAGCCGCGGCTTCCAAAAGCATCGCGGGCGAACCTTCGAAGGCCGCGTCATCAGTGATGCCCAGCAGCGCCGCAACGGCATCAAACAGGCGCCCCATTGACGAGGTCAACGGGCTGTTCAGGTTGTTGTGGATCATAGTCAGCGTGGTCGCTTCTTCATGGGGCTCCAGCCGCGCGCGCAGGGCGGCGGCGCCCGGATGGTCAAGTAACCCGTACTGGTCGAGCAGCGCCAGGGCTACGCGCACAGGGCGCTTGATCGCGCCCGCGCCGCCCGGCAGCGCGAAGGGCGCCAGATGGGAGAAACGCAGGGCGTCGGTGTACGTGCTGATGAGCACCTCGCCACCCCAGATCGTACGGTCGGCGCCATAGCCGGTCCCGTCGAAGGCGATGCCGATCGCGCCACCCTCGATGCCGTGCTCTGCGCAGGCCGCGGCAATGTGAGCGTGATGGTGCTGCACGCCGCAGGTGGTCAACGGGTACTTTTCGCCTGCTTCGTCGACCTTTACCTGGGCCCACTTGGTCGACAGGTAGTCAGGATGCAAGTCGTAGGCGATCGTATCAGGTGTGATCTTGAAAAGCCGCTCGTAAAGCTGCTCGGCCTCCTCAAAGGCTTCCAGTGTGGACAAGTTCTCCAGGTCACCGATGTGCTGCGACACAAACGCCGCCTCTCCATCCAGCAGCGTGAAGGTGTTCTTCTGCTCTGGTCCGACCGCGAGGATAGCGCTCTCAGAGGTAAACGGCACGATCAAAGGCTCGGGCGCATAGCCGCGCGCGCGCCGGATCATATAGGTGCGGCCTTCGACCACGCGCACGACGCTGTCATCGTAGCGCGCATAGATCGGCCGGTCGTGCATCAAAAACAGGTCGGCGATGGGCGACAGGGTCTCCAGCGCGGCGGCGTTATCGGTCACGATAGGCTCCTCGCTGATATTGCCGCTCGTCATGATCATCGGCCCGTAGAATTCGTCAGCCAGCAGATGGTGCAGGGGAGTAGCCGGCAGCATGACCCCGATCTCGGCCAGGCCGGGCGCGATGGAGGGCGCGAGGTCAGCGGCGTCCTCATCGGTGCGGCGGCGCAGCAAGACGATGGGGTGCGCGGGCGAGAGCAGCAGGTCACGCTCCGTCGGGCTGATCTCACAGTAGCGCTCGGCCAGCTCGATATTCGGAAACATCAGCGCGAGCGGTTTGCCCCAGCGGTGCTTGCGCTCGCGCAGGCGACGTACGACTGTCTCGTTGCGCGCATTGCAGGCCAACTGGAATCCGCCCAGCCCCTTGATGGCCAGTATCTGCTCGTTATGCAGGGCCTCGCTTGCTTCAAGGATAAGCGAGTTACTGCGGACGAGCTCTCCTTTGGCGTCACGCTGGGGGCGGGGGCTACTCTCGACCGAGGGGGTCCAGGCCCAGTCCTTCTCGACAGTCATCTGGTTGGAGTTGGAGTTAAGATACAGGCGCGGCCCGCAGGTGAAACAGGCGTCTGGCTGCGCGTGGAAGCGGCGGTCCTGAGGGTCGGCATACTCGGTGGCGCACTCCGGGCACATCTCGAAGTCGCGCATGGTCGTGAGCGGCCGGTCGTAGGGGGTATCCTCGATGATCGTGAAGCGTGGGCCACAGTCCGTGCAGTTGATGAAGGGGTAGCGATAGCGGCGGTCGTTCTCGTCGAAGAGCTCGGCCAGGCAGGCCGGGCAGGTGGCGAGGTCAGGCGAGATGAAGGTCCGCAGGGCCGCGTCCGCCTCTGATTCGCGGATCTCGAAGCTGGCGAAGCCCTCGGGCTCGGCCGCCAGGGCCTCAACGTGCTCGATGCGCGACGCTGCCGGTGGATCGACCTCGATCGCCGCAGCAAAGCGCGTGACCATAGAGCTCGGCCCTTCAACAAAGACATGCACCCCGTCGCTCGCATTAAGCACCCAGCCACAGAGTTTAAACGTTGTGGCAAGACGATAGACATAAGGCCTGAATCCGACCCCCTGGACTATCCCGGTGATATGCAGTTTAAGCGCCTTCATAGTTAAATAATCGTAACATGTAACCACAAAGCGCTTGCAGGAATGTTGACAGCATGCATAGATTCAGCTATTTTAATATCAGATATTAAATTAGCCGAAAGTGAGGCCTGTCTTGTTTTATAAACGCCATGCGTATGAAGCCCTTGGCACTTTAGCAAAGATGTTCGGGGCCGTGTTGGTCACCGGTGCGCGCCAGGTCGGGAAGACCACGTTGCTTAAAGAGTTCACCGGTGATATCGGCTATGTCACTCTTGATGATACGATACAGCTCCAGAACGCGCGTCTGCAAAGTGGGACATTTCTGAAAGACAACCCGCCTCCCGTTTTTATCGACGAGGTACAGTATGCGCCTACACTTTTCCCGGGCATTAAAATCATACTGGATGAGGGGAAAAGAAAAGGGCAGTTTTTTCTCTCAGGATCTCAACAATACGAGATGATGCAAAACGTCAGCGAGTCCCTGGCAGGGCGATTAGGAATACTGACTCTACCAGGGCTTTCACTTCGGGAGTTGTTCGGGATTGCATTTCGCGATCCTTTTGTGCCAACTGAACACTATCTGAACGCACGCGCAAAAAAGCGTACGGAAATCCCCTATGCAGAGGTGTGGAACATAATTCATAGGGGAAGTTTCCCAGAACTTTGCGCTAACCCAGATTTCGATTGGCAGATGTTCTTTGCGGCTTATATCAAAACTTATATTGAGCGTGATGTGCGTAACTTGGCTCAGGTCGGCGATGAGGTGAAATTCATGCAATTCATGACAGTGATAGCAGGTCGCACCGCACAGCTCCTGAACCTTTCATCGATTGCTCGGGAGGTTGGCGTCAGCGCTCCGACGGCGCAGCGCTGGCTCTCTATCCTTGTTACCTCAGACCTGGTGTTCCTTCTCCAGCCTTATCATAACAACATTACAAAGCGGGCGATCAAGGCGCCGAAGCTTTATTTCCTCGATACAGGGCTTGCGGCCTATCTTACTCGATGGAACACCCCAGAGGTTCTGAAGAACGGAGCAATGGCGGGCGCTTTCTTTGAGACGTTCGTCGTTGGGGAGGTCATCAAGAGTTATCGCAACAAGGGAGTGCTTGATCTCCCCTTATATTTCTATCGCGATAAAGATGGCAACGAGATTGACCTTCTGATCGCAAATGGCGACGTTTATCATCCGATCGAGATAAAGAAACATGCTGATCCGTCGCGGTCCGACATTGCGCGGTTCACTCTTATCGACAAGATACCGATGATCAAACGTGGACCTGGCGGAGTGGTCTGTCTCTATGATGACCTGGTCACGATCCAGGGGGATGACAAATCGATTCCGCTCTCTTACCTGTGAGGCGGGCGGGACCTCAGCTGTTCCGTGCCAATACCTTCCCCGCAAAACTTTTCCAAAAAAATCTGAAAAATCCTGAAAGGTTTTGTTCATTTCTGTCGTCTTTAAGACAAAACAGGGAGGACAGAGCAACCGGTAGTCTGTAGTAAAGTAAAAGGGATGGTACGTTATTACTTCTAGGGGAAATATAAACATGGGGGAGAATTCTGCTCTGGCTGAAGATCCAGCCACTTCTCAGGGTACATCTGTGTCAACGCGGGACACGCGGGACACGTGGGGCGCAAAGGGAAAGACCTTTGTCGACCCGGCCGTGTACTGCGGTGAAAATGCGTTAGTGGGTTCATGTCTACTACCCCGATACCGCTCCAGTGATCAATGTGAAACGTCCTGTGCTCTATGTGCGCCAGCCCATTAAGCTTACTATCGTAGATATCCTGCGCCTGGCAGGCGTATCGATCACTGATGCTGAAGAGAACATCCCGCTCTCTAAGTTAAACGCCTCTGGCTATGGCAACATCAAGTGGACCGTCGCAAACTACCCGTCAGGCGATGGCTATCGGATTCAACTTAATGTTAAGGACACGCCGGGGCTGTCTGCGCCGTTCAAGACTATCATGATCTTTGTCGAACCTAAAAGTGCGAAGGTCACACCGGCCACTGCTGCGCAGAGGAAGCTTCTTCCCACGCCTCCCGCTGGTATGAAGTGGGGTGTCGATGAGGATGGCGATCCCACTCTTTACATTCCGACGCGCACGCTGGTGACGCCAACCTCGCCTCTAGGCGCCCTGCCCCAGACAGGCGACAGTATCATCTTGACCATCCCAACTATGTTTGCCGCCGCCGGAGTAGCGTTGCTCGCTGTCCTGCGTCGTCGCAAGCGCACCCAACTTAGTGACTAGAGGTTTTACCTCCCCTCACCTGTAGCCTCTAATCATATTCTCGAGAGAGAGCAGCCCGCTTATTCTTCCCCTGAAGAGCGGGCTGCTCGTCTAATATCCACTTGATACATTTTTCCCCACTTTGCTGTTGGAAGTAGCCGTTCGCTACCATTTCTGACCGATGAACTGGACGCGTCCGGTAGGAGAGTGTTACTATTTAGTACATTCGTGTTACGCCACGACAATGACAATGGCGTGACAGGGGGACTGTCCCTCTGTCGCCTCGGCCCCAGCAGAAAGGAAGCGCAGTGCACCTGCCAGACGGAATGCTTTCGACGCCAGTGGCGCTGCTGACCGACGTAGGCGCTGTGGGGCTTATCACCTATGCGACCGCCTGGGTCAAGAAGCATCTTTCCGAGCAGAAGATCGTGCTCATGGCGGTCCTTGGCGCGCTCATCTTTGCGCTGCAGATGCTGAACTTCCCGGTGGCGGGTGGGACTTCGGGGCACTTTCTGGGCGCGGCGCTTGCAGCGATCGTGGTCGGATTCTGGCCCGCGGTCATCGTCATGGCGGCGGTGCTGGGCATTCAGGCGCTTGTGTTCTCTGACGGAGGCATTCTGGCCTATGGGGCAAACCTGCTGAACATGGGCATCATTGCCGCGCTGGTCGGTTGGGGGATCTATCGCCTGGTCTGCTGGATCGCGGCGCGTCGGCGTGGGGAAGAGTCGGTCCCGCGCAGCGCGCGCATCGGTGGAGCAGCGCTGGGCGCCTGGGCTGGCACAATGGCAGCTGCGCTGGCCTGCTCGCTTGAGATCATTATTTCGGGCAACGCGAAACCCGCGCTCATCCTGCCGGCGATGCTCGGCGTGCATATGATCATCGGCATCGGTGAGGCGGTCATTACGGGCGGCATTGTGGGCTATCTGGCGCTTGTACGCCCGGATCTGCTTTCACGTGGTGACAAGGGGTCAGGTACTTTGTCATCAGATGACAAAGTACCTGACCCCTTGTCACGGTCGCGCTCGCTGCGGCCGGTCGTCATCGTCCTGGCGGCGCTGGCGATCGGGGCGGCGGGGTTCTCCTGGGCTGCAAGCAAGTATCCGGACGGGTTGGAGCACGTGTACTTCAGCCAGCAGATCGGCAACACCGCCGCGGTCGAGAACGCTCCGTCGCTACTGGGCAAGGGCACGGTCTTCGCTGGCTACGAGGTGCGCGGACTGACCGGATCAGTGCCGACCGTCATCGCGGGCCTGATCGGCGTGGCGCTGGTAGCGGCCTTGCTCGCGCTTGTCCTACTGCCCTTCCGGCGCAAGGCCCATGTGAGCGCTCACGGCAAGCTGGTCGCAGGCTTTGCGTTGATCCTGTTCGTGGTGCTTCTGCCGGGGTTTAATCTGGTGGCATTTCTGCTGTTGTTGCTGGTTCTGTCGTTTGTCGCCCGGCTTCTCGGGGCGCCTCTGCGTAAGGTCTGGCGCAGCGCTGCGCTGGTGTTGCTTTTCGCGGGAGTGATTGCGGTCTTCTCGCCGCTCTCGCTTGCGACCAACCTTACGGCACACGGGATCGCGCAGGCTTACGTGCTCGGCTGGCCCCGTATCGCGGAGATCATGTCGAAGGCCTTTCTCTCAGCGTTTATTGTGAGCACGGTCAATCGCTCCAGCACGCCCTCGCAGGTCATCGAGGGCCTGGCTGACCTGCGTCTGCCAGCAGTCATGCTGATGCTCGTCAGCTTCATCTACCGCTTCAGCGCGGTGTTTCGCGAGGAGCTGCGCCAGATGCAACAGGCACTGGCGTCACGCGCGCCGACCTTGCGGGGCTGGGCCCGGGTGCGCCTGTACGGCTCGCTGGGGGGCAATCTGTTTGTGCGCGCTTATGAGCGGGGCGAGGAGGTCCATCGCGCCATGGTCTCGCGTGGCTACACGGGGCGGCTGCCAGATGGCGGGTCGCAACGCTGGTCGATACGCGAGACAACGCTGGTAGTTGGCGCGCTGGCAGTAGGGATCATTCTGGTCGCCTCGCGGCTGGTGATATAAGAATGTGACAAAACCACCCCAGGGGTAGTTTTATCACCTAAGGAGAATGCATGCACTGCGAAGCTAACGCTATAGAGTTACAAAACATCAGCTACCAGTACCCGGATGGCACCGAGGCGCTTCGTGACATCAGTGTCCTGCTGCGCCATGAGCAACGGATCGCGTTGCTTGGCCCCAACGGTGCGGGCAAGTCCACGCTGATCGCGCACCTCAATGGCATCATCACGGCGCAGACCGGCTGCGTGCTGATCGAGGATGTACCGCTGACCCCCCAGACACTGGTCACGGTACGCCAGCGTATAGGCATCGTTTTCCAGGATCCCGATAATATGCTTTTCATGACGACTATCGCAGATGATATTGCTTTCGGGCCACGTAACCTGGGCCTGGATGAGGAGCAAGTGCAGGATCGCGTGTCGCGCGCGCTTGCGACGACGGGCCTTGAGGGATTGGAGAGCAAGCCTGGCATGCACTTGAGCTTTGGGCAAAAGAAGCGAGCTGCGATTGCCGCAGTACTGGCTATGGAACCAGCCGTGCTGGTGCTGGACGAACCCACAAGCAACCTCGATCCACGGGGCCGCACGGAGATGCTGGATTTCCTGCGGGGCCTGGAGGTGACCCTGCTGATGGCGACTCACGACCTTGACGCCGCCTGGGAGCTTTGCGACCGCGCACTGGTCATCGACGAAGGCCGCCTGGTGGCAGACGGCGAGGCGCATGCGATCATGAGTGACCGCGAGCTGATGCAGGATCACGGCCTTGAAGTGCCGCTGAGCGCTCGCTTATAGGTGATTAAGAAAATTGTTACTTTCTAATAAAAAATAGTGAGCAGGTACGTTCAGGAATAGAGTTCCGCCTTAAAACATTTGGAATTATTGCATAAAATTCAAACCTCATAAGCGCTGTTTAGTACAACAGAATATACATTCTAAATATTAAGCAATTATTCCAATAGTTAATTCATGAATTACAGGCTTGCAGTATTGAGATAAAAGGAGTCTAATAAAGAACGTGGTGCTTTATGCCCTCAGACAGCAGATCGTATATGTCTGACGGTAATTTTGGCATCTCTATTGGGGACTGTACCTACTAGGGAAGGTGCAGGGAGAAGGGAATAATCTTATGACGTCTGTAAAAAGGCCCTTGCTTTCACGGGTGCTAATGATCGCTTTGGCGGTCATACTTGTGTTAGGGACATCACCGACTACCTCGCGAGCAGTCGACACCTCTTCTGAGTCAACGCAGAGCGCGCCTTCAGAGACAACGCCGACTGAACCTACTAAGCCGGCTACAACGCCTGAGCCT
>Ga0123354_10013932_pt1 | contig 12504 bp, 10 predicted proteins | sample TergutLab28metaG_2_FD_97872 | JGI IMG/M metagenome (GOLD analysis project Ga0123354, IMG submission 97872) | Labiotermes labralis P4 segment gut microbial communities from Petit-Saut dam, French Guiana - Lab288 P4 | ecosystem: Host-associated > Arthropoda: Insects > Digestive system > Gut ... | reverse complement strand
TTCTCGCGGAAGAGAAGAAGGAAAAAAAAACCCCCCCGCCATCCCACCCACACAAAAAAAAAAACACAAAACCCCCCCCCCCCCCCCCCCTTTAATGGAAAGGATAAGAAGAAAAATAAATGAACACTGAAGGCATATGCCATGAAGTCACTGGGTGAGAATTTATGTTCATTGGGACCGACTGTGTTGTTATTACGCATGTACATTATGTCTTGCATCTTTGCTTCAGTTTGTTTGCACATACATTTTGTCTTTTTTTCTATGACATCTCTTGTACTGTCATCATCAATTATTTTATGAAATTTTGGATATATTGAAGCTTTCGTGGTGATACAATTTGATAAAATCGTATCAGTCTGACATACTGTGCCTTAACATGGTCTATGACCAAATCCTCTTACATTTTAGTAAGTGATGATGGCACACACTGCTTTTAAGCAATATTACAAGTGGTATGTGGTGTTATCTACCTGAAGGGATAGCTTCTGTAGCAGTACTGTTAAAATATAATTACATTTTTAAAGGATACATGGAGATCTGTAGAAGGCTGATGAACAGCATAGTATTAAATTGTATGAACACTGAGAAAAAAAAGGGACATCATCTGACAAATACCTTTAAAAATCAAGTTGATGGTGGTCTCTCTTTAGAATTCTGTTGTATAGTAACACAGTTACAAGCCAATGTCTCCATCTTATTCAATACTTGGTGAGCGTCTTCTTTAAGAACTATCCTACCTACAAAGAAAGCTGAGCCACAAAAAATGTCTTCCATGTACTCAGAGCATTGCTAGAGAGAGGGCATGGTGTTTAGATATCAAAATTGTTATCATTGTGTTTGTTCCAAATGGTGTAGGACTATCACACTTCACTGAATTTCTAATGTAATATAAGGCACATCATTATTTTTTGCAGGAGTTGCAAGATTTTCCAACAAAATATGAATACAATTTCGTCAAAATTAAGGACACTAATTTCGACATTGTAACATAAATTTGCTGTGTAACTAGCATCTTGAAAGTCACTTAAATATGAACACCACCAAAACAAATTTCTGTTACTTATACATGTAGCAGAATTGAATCGGTGGTTTGAGATACTTATGATAGTGACTGCAATATGGAATGTGATTCTTTGTTGTTTAGTAGATGGGTTCCAGCATTCTGGAAGACCTGCTGCTTCCATCTTCAGTGAAAAAGAATTGAAGTGTGGACCATGCAGCTAGAGGCACTAGGGTTATCCAAACATTAGTATGTTTCCTACAAAATAACATGTCATATCCCAGAAGACAGAAATCTTTAGTATTTAATTATTACCTAAGGTATTATTTGATTTTGTGTGCCAATTGTAGAAGTTTTTAAAAATATTGTAACAGGATTGTGGAGTAATGAAGTTAGACACACTAATCATTAACATAAAAATGAAATAGTATGATTCCAATTAAATATTCTGTTAATCAGATACCATTATGAAATAGATGGAAGATTTTCCAGAGCTAAAATAAATATACATAGAGCCTAAACTGTATGTCACTGTGAGATCTGGTAGTACTAAGGAAATCCCATACGTACCTTAGTAAAGGGTGAGAGATGAGATCAGGGGCCATACTGTAACAAATACTCTCTCTCTCTCTCTCTCTCTGTACATGCTCCACCTGGATGACATTAACATAAAGACAGATGTGTGTCTTCACATGTCATACGGAATATATACAACTATGAACTTATACCTCTAACAGCTTACTGTCACATTATTTTAATATCATAACATTGTTATTTTATGCCTATCAACTTTATGTGTTTTCAAATTTTATTATTTTAATCTTTCCAGTAAGTTCCATGAAATTAGCATGTTGGACTTGTATTCCTTTGTTCTAATAAAATCCCTGAGGATGGCACCCTGGTGTCAAAACACAGGAATTAATACTTGTCATGATTGTATTTTATTAAGTTGACAGACATGATATGCCTCTGTAATTACTACAGTCTGTTTTATCGCCCTTTTTATAAATAGGTACAGTGATCGACTCCTTCCATTCCTCAGGCAGTTCCTCCTTATTTCATATAGAATCTCAGAGCAAATTCTTCTACCCCCTGCTTTAATCATTTCTGCTGGGATTTGATCAGTACCTGGTGATTTGTGTCTTTTTAGCTTTTCAATAGCCATCTCAACCTCAAAGTCATTTGGCTCAGGCCCTTGTGGTTCTGCTGTGTGCATTTCTGTCTGCGTAACATCACTAACCCCATGCACATTGAAAAGCTAAGAGAAATGGTTCCTCTACGTAGCCAAAATACTGTGGTAGTGTGTAACCAAATCACCCTTCTCATCCCACACTATATTAGTTCTAGGCTGGTAACCCTTTTTTGACACCCCTATACGAGTCTTTGATATTTTTTATCTTACTGTTAGTTTCAAGTTCATCAATTTTAGCTTGCAGATATTCCTTCCCTTTTCCTGAAATGTCTACTAGCTTCACGTCTTACATTGTTCAGATCATCTACATTGCTTTTATTTGGATCCTGTAACCACTGCATTTTAGCCTGCTTCCTTTGATCTCAAAAACATAAACATTCTTCATCAAACCATGGTTTATGCTACTTTAATTTGAACAGACCTAGACTGCCTTTAGCTGAGATTTTTATATTCTTTTTAATGTTTTCCCAAGCCCTATTTATGTCCTTGCTATCACTTAAGTTCTTCAAAGCTGCATACCTGTTTCATATACATGTAATATTTTAATCTGATATTTTATATAATCAAATCTTTGTGCAGGTGTTCATTTTCCAAGCATGAGTAGTCTGACAAGTCAGCATTTAGCTGAGAAAGAACGTGCATCATTTTTTAGTATTTTAACCTCGGGATCAGCTGTTGGGACTCTCTTCACTGGCACATTTGGATCTTATTTGTTGGACTACTATGGTTGGCCTACTGTATTTTATGTCATTGGTATGTCTGTTATGTACATAGAGATACAAGACTTCTGAGAAAGTATTTCTGTTATATTCTGCAAATCAAGACTTTGCTGGCATCAGCAATGTATATGTTCTATATTTAGCTTTCTGATTTTAATTTTGGTTTATATGCTATCCTGGATCTTACTTAACATTGTATTTTGATAGGTTTCTTTGGTGTAGTTTGGACATTTGTTCTACGCAAGTATGCTTTAGCATTAGAGAGGAGAAAGACTGTAATTACTTCTGTTTCATCTAAACTTCATTCTTCATTACATATGAAGGACAAAATACCAGTTCCATGGATGAAACTGTTTCAGCGATTTGAATTCTGGTAAGTTTATCTACATACTTGTGTCTATATTGAAATGCATGCACTGATTGTTAAGTGTAACTGGATCGCTGTTTCTGCTGTCTTTTTGAAATGGACCATACTGCTTACATGTAATGAACAACATTACTGTTGAGTTGGTGTGTTATCACTGAATTTCTTAGGTGCAGAGATTTGTTACAACAATTTGTTCCGCACTCCCAGTACAATGGAAAACTGGTTACTGCTTCACCTAAAGGAAATTTTGTCAACTTAACTTTTTACTAAGGAATTGTTATGAACTACTTTGAATGATATGTGTGAATTCAAAACTTCCTCAAAATATAAATTAGCCCCAAAAGCTAGTATTTAAGTGATGCTCAGGTGGTATTTAAATTTGGCTTACTGGCATATTTTTGCTTACATTGAGAAAATATTGCTTAACTTCAGAAGTATAAAACATAGTAATTTGAAATTTTCACGATTACTTATCAATACTTTGCTTAATATTGTGCCTTTTTTATATTGAAGATTTGGTGACAATTTTATTTCATTTTGCCATGAACTTTGATTTCTGTTTGCTTGTACAAAAATTTTAGTTGGCATAATTATTTAGTTGTGACTTAGAGTTTTGTTATTGGGGACATACATTTTTAACATGAATGTAACTTAGCACAATCATGAGACTAAGTACACTCTTGCTGTCAGCATCATATCTACAGTACAATAGCACTCTTTGTCTCTGCAAATGTCAGCTACTGACTAGGTGCTCTACTCCACCAGAAAAAGATACCAAATAGGAATGATGTGATTATTGTAGTCCTGTATTAGGGCTTCAGTTGTCCCAGTATGTTTGAAGTCAAGTTGGGTGTGAAGCAGCAGGAAACAGGTATCCATGTACAAGCCGAGTTTACAGTCCAGATACAAATAAATTGACTCCTTGTCATCCACAATGAACATATGGCACACCATCTTTGGAGTTGTGCACTGTTTCTTTTTCAAGGGATCTTTTCAATGAAGTGCCTACCCAAAAGGCTTTCTGGTGGGTAGTTTATTGATGGTCTGCCAGGTCCAACGGGACCCATGACTAATGGATTATATGTGAGAATGAGGGATTTTATCATTCAACCAGTAAGTCAAATGATGCATTCTGTTTCTACTGTTATGTACCATGAATGCATTATTTTAGAAACATCTTTAAAAATTTCATGTACCATTTCTTTGCTCATTTTCTTTCAAATAGGCAAGGTTGAATCCTATGATCTTTTATGTCTATGCCATCCATTGCTAGGTTGTACTGCCTCGTACATTTAGGTTTTGAAAATTAGGTGCCTCTTACTGTTTGTGTCTGCATTTTATGTCATGGAACATGGATGTGAATGACACTTATGTCTTGTCACTCCACTCCATAACCATGATCCTATTGAATTCAGCAGTTGCAGATTCTCCCCATGCCAGCTTCTTTGATTGTACTAACTGGGGGACATTTTGTCTATATAGATGGAGTGTGCCTGCAACATTAATCCCATTGTTTCTAAGTAGTCTAAACAGAGATGGTGAATTGTAATAATTGTTTACCCACAAACTGTATTCTAGGTTGACAAGAGCTGTACAAGTCTGACAGCAATCTTGGAGCTCTGTAGGTTGTTCTAATGTCTGGCACATCAATGCTAGCTGTAATGTCAGTACCTGCTTCAGTATAAATAATTAAATTCCACAAATATCTGGTGGAAGATTCACACAATTTAAAGGTTTTTATGCCAAATTTAGGTACTTTTAGCAGAATGTGTACTGTTTGAAACTGAGATGATCCTTCCACAAAGTGAGGGATTCTTCAACACTTATATTTTTTTTGCAGGCTAGTATGCACTTTGAATTTTTTTAGCATTTCTAATGAGGGGAGGGGTCAATTTTTCATTTTTTTTTTTGTTCCTGTGTAGGTGCTTACTGTATTGTTGTCAACAAAATATAAGAATTTCTTAATCAGGTCAAACCTACCCTGTGTCATAGTCTGTGGCAATATTGGGATCTCTGTGAATGCATCACAGCTGAAATAAGATTTTAGGGTGGGTTTCTGCACTATGCCCATTAGCATTATTAGACCTAGGGCCACATGTATTTCATCACTTTTGTGACTTGCTGCCATCTCCTCATTTGCGACTTTGAACGTGATAAAACTGCTTACTGGTTGATCGCAGCAAAATGTGACCAATTACATGTTGGTCAACAGCAATAGAAATGCCTCTAAAACAATCAAGATTTTTCTGAGGCCCATACTATCAAGTGAGTGGTATTTTTTGTCCCCTGTATGAAGTTTGTAGGGCATTACTACAACTGCTTTTACTAAAATTTATAGCTTCACTTTCATTATCACTTTCCAGTAACATTCGGCCTATATCTGCACTTGTTATGTGCAATCCCAAAGGACCACCCATTGGCCAAGACAGAATATTATGTGCTGATTCGTGTTGTTTCGAACAGAATCTGTTCTACTTTCCACAAAGATTTATAGATATTAGGGAAGGTCAAAGTTTCATGCATTGAGTGCTATGCCTAAAAGCCACTGAGACCGACTAGAGTGCAATAACTGTAGTTTTTTGACATCACCGCGTGGAATGTACAAGTGTATGTCGAACCTACCTTCACGAATGTGTGCATGGATGTCAGACTGGCTTAAGACATTAATAATCCTAGTCAGCTACTTCCATATACCTTTCTGCTGCCATAGCTGTACACTTTTTTAAATAACCCTAGAGTACTGTAACACTCGCATCCCAGCACTTGCATAACAAGGAAATGAATGTATTGATTAATTAATTTCTAATGTCTCATCACATCACTTTGGACGTTCCTAGCATAGCCCCACTAATGTAAGCAGCAGCAGTTTGTGCAATAAAGTACTCTGAGGTTTGTTTTGCTATTCTTATCTTTCCAACTGCACTACATCCTTCTTTGGTCATTTCTGTTGCTTTATTGGTATAGAATAACCTGCTTCATTAATGGGTCTTTCATTTTGGATGATTCATTACCAGTTCTCAACTCATGTTTTTCTTGTGTGGATAAACTCTGTGCCATTGCTTTGAGTCAATAAAACAGTGCTTGTGTTTCTTACCATTTCAGTGCCATTCACTTAGACAAGCAGGGTTAAGAGTATTGTAAGTGACACAGTATGTGACCAGAGTACTTATCAAGTTTTATTGGATCTTATATTTGGAAGGTTATAACCCACTATCTCTAACAACCCTTCCACATGCTGGCCCTAACCATCCTTGCATATCCAGTGCAAAACACCAGAATATAAGATTTAAATTGTTTCCTGATTCAAGATATGAAAATTGGAGGGAGTAAGGGTGTACATTATAATTTTACACAAATTACACACCTTCTGTATTTCTTTATGAAATGTAAAGATTGTGCAGGGATTTTTGTATCAGATAAATACAGTGTGTATGTGGTTGATACCATACTATTAAATGGTATTTTCGTTGTATGTTGGATTGACTGGGCAGTATTTTTTAACAAGTAAAACTCCGGCAAGTGCTGGTGTGTGACCACTGAGTATGTATCATATACTGGGTTGAGTATTCAGGTTTTCTGGGTTGTTGGCCAAGTAGCTGTATTACCGATTGCAATAATTATTAAGGAACTTAATACTCCTTGGATGATCAAGGAATTCTAGAAGAACATGGAATATACAGGACAGTTAGAAATATAAATGCTAGCCATATAATTATTTAAGAATCTAAAGACTGGCAAGCCAATCAGAAGGGGGGTGTGGGTGCACTAGCTGGGTGTTGTCCAGATGCAGCATAAAAAATGTGGGCTGTTGCCCAGGAAGATGTCCAGTTACTACAGCATGTGGAGGACATGCTGGGACCAAAGACCTCAGATGTGTACAGCATAACTGTGCCTGTAGTCAGGTCCATATTGGATGGCCCAGTCAGTCTGTTGACACCAGGGTGAAAGAACACCACTGGCATATCCACATGTACAAACTGATAAGGCAATGGTGGCAGAACACCAGCTCTTGGACACCAGAATCCTCTGTATCAGATCTGGTTACTTGAGCTGGCAAATCATTTAAGTAATTATAAGTTGGAGCTCCATTACAACAACATGATGAGGGAGGACAGCCTGGTCTTGAGCAGGATATGGAAACTTCTCATTCACGTAGGATGTCCACCCTCCAGGATGGTTGATATGCCCACAGTCTCTGTTCCTTTCTGATAGAGTTTTTCTTTTCTCCTCAGTCTGCCTTTACCACATCCAGTACCCTCAAACTCTAGTGAACACTACAGGTGCCCGTGCAGCATGACAATCCTTGCCATCTCTCTTTCCCATATGGACCTGTTGCTTGTTGTAGTCCCTTCAGGACCCTGATGACCTTTTTTATGTCCTCATACATTCATCACCCCTTGACCCAATTCTGGCCCATTCTCTTTTCGGAGTTCTTACAGCTGTATCTATCTGCTCCCTGGTGGCTGCAGGTCAAATCCCTACTTCTTCACTGAACATCTAATTTAGGATGTTTTCAGATCCACTACAATAGCATGAAGCCACACCCCCCCTTTCCCTTCTGATCAGCTTGCCAGTTTTTCCAGTCCTAAGCAACCAGACCATCATATCTTCACCTGTCTGGTATGTTTTGCATTTTTCTAAGTCTCCTTGATCACTGAAGATGAAGGCATTATGTTCCTTCTAAGTGCCCACAATTAAGAAACATGCTACTTGGCAGTACAACTCAGAACACCTGAATCCTAAATATCAACATTGTGGAAACCTCAGATCACACCTACATATGGAGTGTTCTGAGTTTAGTTGAAGTTTTGAGGAATTTGACAGATCTGTCAACTTTCTTCTGTAAGGTTTGAAATCATGTTTATGTCAAATTTCATCATTTTCATTAAATTAAATTGTCCATTACTACTATCCTCGCTAAGAGGAAAATGTTTCAGAAAGGGGAGCCAGGGTAGAATAATTGGTATAGTGACCTTGCTGCTAGCTGGATGATCTGGGGTTCTAATCCCTGCTGGGGCAAGTGATTTTTTCCTCTCAAGATCATCCAGATTGGCTCCAGGACCCACCCAGCCTCCTATTCAGTTGGTACTGGAGTTCTTTCATGTGGTAAAGTGGCCATGGCTTGAAGTTGACCACTCCTCATCCAGTGTCAGTTAAGAATAAGCAGAACTCTATATGCCTGCACCTATATGCCTTCGTAGCAAGAACAGGGACAGCTTTTTTTTCAAGGTTTCAAAATAATAAAAATTTCCAACTTTGTATGGTAGTCATTATTTCATCAGACTGTAATAACTGGAATTCAGTGCATTAATTAGAGTATGTTAATAATTTCAGTGCAAAGTGAATATGGGTTTTTGGTTTTTCATGGCACTATTAATCAGATCGTGGCTCTGTTTTGACTTCCTGCACTACGTAGTAGTTAAATGTTTCAGTATTTTGAAATAATGTGCTGCCTTCATCATCTTGACTGAATCAGTGTCAATGGTTGGATTACTTCAGATTATCCTATATAACTGGCAGAATTTTTCCTCCATTTCACTTCCACATCCTTTCAAATAAGTCACTGAAGATGGAGAGGCAGTACCTCTCTCCAAAATGCCAAAACATTAACCATTACAAGTGCAGAAACCCAAAAGGATACCATCATCTGAAGGTAAATATGAACCTACTGTTATCCATATAGAAAATATAGAATGTGGTTTTGGCACTTTCATTCAAAAATAACTGTCATTTATGTAAACTTTTATTTTTTTTCTTAGCCATGATAAAGTCAATAATAATATAGGAATATTATTCCCAAGGAATTGCAAAAAATGAAATTGGGATGAAATAGTTGACTGGGTTTGATACAACAACATTGTGACTTAGTTTGCTTTGAATTTATTTTTTCAGGTCATGTGTCATTGGGCATGCATGTCAGAACAACTGTTTCTTCCTCCTTTTGTCTTGGCTGCCTACATATTTTCATGACACCTTTCCTGATGCAAAGGTAATACTGAAGAATATACTGTGGTTTTGTTTAAAGAATGAACCTCTCTGACTGGTAGACCACAAGTTAAATGTGAGAAGATTTTGATTGGACAGTGACTGTTACAGTATCAGAAAATTTTTCATGGAGTACATGCACATTTCTGTGAGTTAGTGCTGTGGCCTATAGAAGTTCTTTAAATTCCTCTCAGTTTTGTGTGTTTATGACCGATATTCTAGTCAACATCCCCATATGGCAAACAACTCTGACTTTAATGTTTCCACATTTCTGTGTATTTAAGGACCGAAAACCAGCTTGAGAGGATAATTTCAAGAAGAAATCCATGTGATTTTGTTGCCCTCCGTTGTTGCCCTTATTGGCTGACTTTTATCAGATATTACTTCCACCTTACCAGATTTATATACATTTTTCTCCATATTACAGATTTTTATGACTGTCTGCATTGTTTTTTGTTCAAACATTTTTTGATTTTGGATATTAACAAACCTGAAAATTCATAATTATTTTTCATTGTTAGTAATTGTTGAAGACTGTACAGTGGGGTCCTCATGTAATAATAATTGACCTTTTTTTTAGGGCTGGGTAGTGAACATGGTGCCATGGTTGTTTTGTATTCCTAGCACATTTCTAGGAAAGTGGTTGTCAGAAACTCTTATTACACAAGGACATTCTGTAACAAGTACCAGGAAAATAATTGAAGTAATCTGCTTAGGCTCACAAGCTTTGGGTCTGCTTTTAATAGGTGAGATACTTGTGGTTAGATGTTATAGTTTCACTCAAATAAGTGTTAGAGTTCATTGTCCTCAAATTTGACCCTTTTGTTCCTGTGTATTTATTCTGAAATAGATTTTAGTCTGAATTAAAGTGAGATATGTATAGTTATATGCCAATTACAGTGAGGCTAGAAAGAAAGTGTATGATACAAATTCGTTGGAAATTTAGATTAGAAGTATGCCGTCAAAAAATTTTTGAAGGTACACTTTAACAGAGAGAGAGAGAGAGAGTAAGGGATTTTGTGTGTGTGTGTGTTTCAGAGAAAGACACTATGCATGCATGTGCTTAACTGTACATGCTGCTTCCTTTTATTAGCAATAAAAATCCATTCTGCATTCTTGTTACATGAGAAGTTACTTTGATACATACAGTGATACAGATACATCATTGCTTACAGCAGAATGTTCATCCATATTCATGTGACAACCCATAGCAGCAGAAAAATTGCACTGAGTGTACTAAGGACCTTTGTCACATCTCAGCATGAGAAAATAGTAAACATCTCTCTTTCTGAACAGTCATTTTTATCTGAAATCTTTCTGATTGACAGTGGACATCAAATTCCTACTCTGTCCCTTTGTCATGTAAGAATTTTTAGTACCAGATTATTTAAGATTGCAGAGGGTATGAAAATTAAAGGTGTGATAAGACATTATTTATTTTATGTGTTTATAAGTTCTTTATATTGCAGCATGAAATTACATATATTGTATGAAGGTAAGGGTGAAGTTATCCCTGTGCACACCATGAAGGCAGATACAGGGATTGATGGTACAGCTCCACACACATTTTTAACCTTGGCACTTGATGGAGGAGATCTGTTGTTAGCTTTATGTGCCAGAGCTGTTCTGAGAATTTAGAGTAAGCTGTATATTTAGTATGCCCTGAAGTGCAACATAAATCGTATGTGCAATATGTTTGTACATGTATGTTGTAGGATTGTTTTTCTCTAGATGAAACACCAGTGGTCAATACAGACTCATACATTGAATGCAAAATAGAACAGCAGTAATACCTAAAAGACATCATCAGTCACACTTCTCTATATATGCAATAATTAAATGGCCCTTATTAGTGCTGCTTGGTTGAGCATTCTTATATTTCAGAACACACCAGTACTGTGAGCAGGGCTGAGTGTAGTTTACTGTAGTTATTCATATATAAATTTCACTTAGACTTAGGAAATAAGATGCACCATAATACATGAATGACTGTATCATCCTGCTGTACAGCATAGCTGTCTGATCTTGAATTAGTAATGGTTAGCTAACAGAATTACAGGATGATCCCATTTATTTATTTTTTGAACTGAACTCCTTTCCTTAAAACTGTGACGCTGAAATTAATCACATTGTATGCTCTGCAGAAGACTGGGATGTAAATTAGAGGATTTAATTTTTTCATGTGTACTGTTATAAAAAAAAGGTCTTCTAGCACTGGCTTTCAAATTTAACAAAATAAAATGTAGCATCCTGTTTATTAATTAAATAATCTCTCTGACTGGATTTCCAAGCATTGTGTATTGTAATGGATTTGTCAGGATGCCCTTGTAGTGCATTCTGCACACTAAGGTTTTTGCTGTTCTTTTTCCAACATATATGAAGCAAATATAATTTCGCTGCTGCACTCTTAAACAGTGGTTGTTGAACGGCATGTAATGTAGTTCAGAGAAATTGGGCCTTCTCTCTCTCTCTCTCTCTCTCTCTCTCTGTCTTTTGCTCACCTCGAAATGTGGATAAATTATCAGTTGAAGTTGCTAAGTGTGTGCTGTGCTGTGTGGGAGTCAAATGAGAACTAAAATGAATGGCTACAATTGTCATGCTATCAAAGTAAAGACATCCCTTTCTTTCATAGATAGTATTATGGTTGGTTTTTTTAATGAAGCAATGCATAAATGTTCAAGGAATTTGTGCAGCAGAGGTTGTTGTACATGATGACATTGTGCAGTCTGCTTTGAATTGTTGCACAAAAATCTGTCATGGTTGTGTCTTTTTTATGACTTACTGGCATTATCATTTCCGGTAATTCACCAAAAGTAGAAAGGGGCATTCGTAAATAAACTTTGTAGTCTAGCAGAGAAGATATTCCCAGATCTCTTAGTAGGTTGTTGTTGCTACTGTCTGATCTCTGCAACCACTTCTTCATCCACTTCTCTATTTCCTTTTCTGCTTTGAAACACGGGCAATGATGATTGGGAAACACACACCTTCAGACGTACTTCCATGACCACAAACTAATTACAACTGATGTTGGCACAGACCTATTGCATAATGTGTAGACAACAGGCAGCTCTGTGTTTTCAACTGCCCCACGCACACAAATTTTTGTCTGCCTCCTCCTGCTCCACCCCCCCCCCCCCCCCCCCCCTTTTTTCTCTCTTTCTCCCCCCTCCCCCCCCCGCGTCCCGCCCCACTCTTCTTTCTCCCCCCCAAAAAAATAAAAAAAAAAAAAAAAAAAAAAATA
>Ga0123354_10013931_pt1 | contig 12504 bp, 6 predicted proteins | sample TergutLab28metaG_2_FD_97872 | JGI IMG/M metagenome (GOLD analysis project Ga0123354, IMG submission 97872) | Labiotermes labralis P4 segment gut microbial communities from Petit-Saut dam, French Guiana - Lab288 P4 | ecosystem: Host-associated > Arthropoda: Insects > Digestive system > Gut ... | reverse complement strand
AGTTTTAATATGTATTTGGTAATCAATAAGTGTGTAACAGCTGTCAAATTTTCAAACTTCTCTGGCCATTATCTCCGTAACCGTTCAACTTTGGATATAGGTGTTTTGGGTTATATCGGTATAACTTAACATAAGGAACACTCTCCTGAAGTCTGGCACATTCCTCCTGGGACACCCTGTATTTACTTTTTCATTCTACAGACGGTCCGATCCAGGCCTTCCCGTTTTCTACTTGTACGAATCTTGTTTAAGAAGCATTTGGTCAGAGCCCTTGGACAGGGATCGGACCGTCGCCTCGATAAGATACAGCACCCTAGACGTTGCCCGCGGGCCACAAGATGTTACCACTAGTTTCCAAGAGTTGTTTTAGCCCGATGTGAGTATACGAAACGTTGCACTTGTTTAAAGAGTTCCTACCGATGTGATCCTGCTAACCAATGCTTGGCTTAAAACGTTCCCCGCGATGCAAGTTTACCGGAATAGTTCTCGCGACGTTTTCATGGCACGCGCGTGTCTTCACATTTAACACCTGTTCACAACAGCAATGAAATCTTATTTAGCCCGGTTTTGTGACCGCATCGATCTTTGTCGCTGTTTCTCTTTTAAAAATTTGCTGCAGTGATGTTTCACGTTTTGTGTGTCTGTTTACATACACTAATATTTACTTATACTTTACACGGGGTTTCTTTCAGGAAGATACTAAAACATACGCCATATTTGCATACAATAATGTACTTTGTAATGAAGAAATGAGTAAAAGACTGGCCAAAAGCCCCCAAATACGACGTAACCGTTTGAAGATGAAAGTAAAGCTACCGCTGTGCAAGCCGGGAAGAAGCATCCAGGCGTGAAAGTGTTGCGCCCTCATTCTGAAACTCTGCCCTAGGCACAGTTAAGTATTGGACTTCAAGCCCCGACGGCTTTCCCCAAGTAAAGATACAGCGGGACCTAGCAAATAACGGGAAGAGACCTAACGTAATTATCTGACAGAATAAAGGTTTATATGCACAAGATAACTGAGAAACTGCGAAGACTGTGAAACAGAAAACGCCACTGTCCAAGGCCTTATGAGATATCGGAGGTTAGGAGAACCATCACTCATCAAACCAAAGCTATCTGTCATCTAGCAAACACAAAATATTTCGCAAGTGTCACACAAAGATGAACCGAAGCAGTAATCTGAAAGACTAAAAGTTGGTTTCGAGCGATTACGGCCCAGCTTCCCCGCAAATATTGCTCTGTGGATAAGCGTGCAGTTTGTTCCCGTGTACGCACACAAGAGCCGCCGCTGACAACACTGGATACAGAAAGAAAATAGCTGAAACTTACAATCCGCGATTATGTGAAACCGCGGTTGGCAAGGCGTCGCCATACTGTACGCTATCACGGCTGTTACTGCTATCTTTAACGGAAATCATTACTTACACCTTTCTTTCGTCACTCATCGTTTTAAATATGTTCTTTGGTCCGTCAAATGTTATTTTCTGTAATAAGAATTCATAAATCGAAAAGCACCCCTAACAAATTTACCTAGCTCTGAGGTTAAAAAGTGGTGAACTTATACATCCACCCTGCTCCCCATATGCCTTCATGGCGTTCACAGGGACATCCGCGTGAACAAGTGTACACGGAGGTCTGTGCATGAGTGTAAAGGTCTATTAAATACGTATTAACGACTCATATTCAGTAGTTTTTCGTTTAGGGGCAACGCGTCCTCTGCAGCAGGTGCTACCGTCGGTCAATGAATCTGCATAAATATAATAACAACTGTGAGGCGTCTACAAGAGAAAAATGCAAAATTACGTGCCATAAATTATATGTTTCTGTAGGTATAAAATTGTTTCAGGTCGAAATATGTACTAGCTGTGCACTTTCTCTCCCAGCAGCATAAAAAATGCCGAGTTGAGTTAAAAATTGCCTTTGAATGGCATCTTAGAATATTGTGTTCGTTTGTATAAATGAGGACAAAATTCGCGAAGGGAGAGAATTTGTCTTAGGGCAAGTCGGAGCGGGTCTGTTCGTTTCAGCGTGGAGCTCGCACGATCTTGATCCTCACGGCTTTGGATATAGAGACAATGAGGCGAGATTCGCGTTTCTGCAAGCCCAGGACATTCGTACACGCAATTCAATACTGTGAGTGTTATATCTCAGCGTGTGTGCTACTTGATTATCTTCAAAATGCCAATATTTACATAAGACATCCCACTTTATTTAAAATACAAGCATCATATGCAGTGAATCAGGAGTCTAACATTACTCCAATTAACAAACTTTCATTGTATAGCGTAGCCACGTGTTTCGGCTTAAAAATCATTATGGGGCTAATTTAGGAAACATATATTTCCAGAAGAATGTTACAAAGAATTGCAGTTTTTTTTAACGGTTGTTGTTAGATCCCAGTCCTTTTCCATTTAGTTTTGTTACTTAACATGGAAAAATGTTGTCCTCAAAATTGTCTCCGGTATGTAATACACTTGGCCTCACCGTTACTGTTTTTAAATGTACGCTTTTTTCCGCCGAATTATACAATACTTCGAGTGTATTTAGGTAAAGTAAGTAGTGTTAAAGTTCGCGTTGTTCGTGGTTGCCTTCCAGAAGGCTACGATAGGTAGTAAATACAGCCCTTACGAGGTATGTTTTCTCCTGTAATGTAACAGTGTCGAAAAATCGTACATTAAAATTATATGTGTATATAGATGTTGAATTATTTGTAAATCAAAACTTACTCTATTTAACGGGTAATGCAGGTATCCTTCGGTGAGACTACTTGATAATTATTTCGTTATGCGAAAGGTATCAACCCTTTTTGGAATGGTCCATGACAGATAAAACTTTTATCTGTGTTTGGAACTTAATATATATTTTAAACCACTAATTTTAAACTTATTATTTTACATCTGTGCGGCGATTCACAAACTTTGTAACTCCTCCCTGAGGATGTCCACATCAGTGACCGAAACATGTAGCAGGCACAGTATGTTTATACTTCCATACACTTACGCGCATGTATTGGTTTTAGCTACAGATATCAATCTTATTCGACTAGAATATTGTAAGTAAGCAATAGCAACTATTATTAATGATAACGAAAAAACGTGTAATTGTTTAAAATAAAAAGATGTGTTAAGAATATAGTGACGATACATGAATTAATAGAGTCACTCTGATAATTGCAGTACTTACACGTTACGGATTGCTTGAAAGGTTTGTAACACGTGTACCGAAAGTCTGCCAAACACTAATCGACTGTAAAGGATAACTCTTGCAGTGGGTATGTATTGAATGGTGCTGCCGTCTGTTTTAACGATTCTGCACTAGAACGTAAAACATCGAGTTAGAACTAATTGTAAGCCTGTCGTAGAACTTCCATTGAATAATTCCTTATAAACGTCATGTTATTTAACTCTCTTAGTATGATGACCTTTAGGAGTTGAAAAACACAGAAGGCACCGAAAAAGAGGTATGCAAAATAATATAGCAAAATAAAGCTAATGAAACACATGTTCATACAGGCAAGCTAGGACACATAATGCTCAAGCACACAAATGTTGCTTTTTTTCTGGTTTATTGCCTTTCTGCCTGTGAGGTGTCAAGCTGTGCGGACAGTAGCATTCCTCCCTCTCTACTTCCTACCAGCAGACTGTTTTTAAACGTCTTCACTGGCAGTCTCGATGGTACAGCACATTTTCCAGCAGGGAGCGAGCTGCATGCGAGTAACTGACCGAGTTGTTTGTGAAAGCGAGTCGTGGAAATGTGACTATAATTAAAATCCTTTCACATTATACCCGCTCCCAACACACCGTACTCCAGGGTACCGCGAAACACAGTTTGGGGAAGGCTGCCATAACGTGTTGGGAGACGGTTAGTTTCATAACTCTCGAAGGACTGAATCTCTGGTCAAAAACGTATCAAACTACACGTATGCTGTTATATTCCTCTCGGATATTTATCACATTTGGCAGAGACGCCCAACTGGGTGTGAAATAAAGGGCGTGCAGCATCAAAACATCATGTTCAGCTTCCTTGGCTATATGTTTATGTTTAACTAGACTTGGCGTTTCGTGCAGGGCGCAGGAAAGGCGTGACATCACGAATCACATTGCTCGCCAAGATCGTGAAATGGTCCACGTCTGTTCATGTCAGAAGTCGGTTGCTATAACGGAACTCTGCGCCATGTTCTTAGGTTCAATCTTCCGAGCGACATTATAAATGACGAATTTTAATAAATATGTTGCAGAAAGTGCAGGAAGGAAATATTATGTAATTACAATTAACAAATAATATTTTAATTAAATTTCAATGTGTTATCAGTTACACTAAATTACTGTTTTGTGTTGTAAAACGATGAGAATTGAGCGAATTCAGAACAAATTTCATCTTGGAAGGTTGATTGAGCTGAGAGTGACCGGCGCAACAGCAGGAAAGTGGTTGAAGCCGACTGACCAGCCACATGACCCCCATCCTGATTACTCTTAACCAGTCACGAACGGTCAAAACAACGGTTTTAAAATCTGCGATCACGAAATTTCGAGATCCCGAACATCGATATCCGTGAACTTAATTATTACAGTTGAAACCAACAAATGCACACAATTTTAAAAAAATACAATAATATTATAAAGCACCGACTCCTACATGTTTCTGACCTGACTGGCCCATCATCAGGGACACGAATTGTATAAAGCAGTTGCCTAACGCTTTCGTTTCCTGACCATAACAGTGCTTTATAATATTATTGTAATTTTAATAAAACTTTACTTTTTGGTTTGAACTGTGATAATTGAATTATAAAGCACGGAATGGAGAATGTGAAAAAGTCCAAACTGCGTAATTCTACTGTAAACGTACTCTGTTTTCCTCTCTCTCTAACCTCTGACCCCAACATTCCCTTCACGATCTACTCACTATGTTCGAACTCGAAAATTGGCGAAGATTTAGCATAATATTTTTTACTTTTGACAGCACTGGGGATACTGTAAGGTTTGAAGCCTACAAGAAGAGGTAGATCACGTATTGAACGCAATTAATTAATCCAACCAAAATACTCATAAGTCGAAGCACATTTTTAAAATATCAATTATCATGTAATTCTTAAGTATGGCTGTACCTGAGTAGTCCAAATTGGATTTTTTGTGTATAAAGTGGCCCTTGGACAGGTTTTTATATAAATACTTTCTTTCCCCTTGCCAGCTTCATTCCACATCACTCCACATCCAAAAATTTTTCATCTACCTTCACGCCGAAGCAAGAAGATATTTTCAGCAACGCTAAATAAAACACAAAATGGAAGAACAGCTCTATATTGTGTTTCCATCTCACAGTTTCTCACAGTCGCCATGTTGATGTTATCGACTAACTCCAAAGAGCGGAGTCAATCTTCAGACCTTACTAGTTTCTCGGCTAGTCAAGCAAATCTCGGCAATTCACGGCACTTTTAAGGTTAGTTACCATGGTCGTGAGACCGGTGATGATGCTGGAGATGATTGTGCATTCCGTGCCAAAAGCTTTCGAGTAGAAAGTCGGCGTGTCAAAAAATAAATACGAATCCCAATATTATAAAAGTATGACCTTCAGATTCACGCTTAGAATGATACTTTACAATGCTTTTAGGCATCCAAAGACATATTATACATCCTCGGAAATCTACAGTTTCCATGCAAACACCATTATTGGTCTTGTTTTAATTACTTCAGTAAGGGAAAACTTCAGGTGAAGTTAGCACTAAATGTAGAGTATACTTACTTAGTAATAGGTACCCATGATTCCCAGTTCCATGATAAGTGGGTCCCTGTCACCCCGGCATGGAGCGTCCTCTGATTGTGGATGGAAGAACGGCCTCAGATATGAAGGGAAGTTGTAAATATACTGAATAAGCTGTCGCAGACAGAGGACAAGGGGTGGCCCTCCAGCTTGAGGTTTGCATGAGGTGCTAACAACTCCTCATTAAAAAAAATGCCATGTTAAGAAACGTTCGCAATTGCCTCGGGATTGGGACAGGTGGCGGGTTCTTGAGAATACGGCAACGAACTTTCGTGTTCCACAAAACGCGAGGAATTTCTTGACTAGCTTCTGAAAATATGTTAGCTTCTCTAGAAGGTCTATGCTACATGGAGTTAGATTCCCAGTAGCTAATGTGGATATGATAAAGTTGCCCTAGATTTGCTTGATATAAATCGTTGCTTTCCGTCTTTAGTTTTAAGAAAAAAATTTTGAAGAGAAGAGAGCACTTGGGAAATCTACGCGTAGATGTAAAGACTATATTACAATTCCCCTAAAATATTATAATATTAAGGCGAGAAATCACTTCTTCTGACTCGGGAAATGGTTCCTTCATTAAGTATAGGGGTCTATTATGCAGCATCGAACGATAAATTACAGGACTGGGTCTAAGGAAACAGCAGATGCGCCATGTTGAGAGATATGGCCACACGTTCATTCTAGAGTAAGATCATACCGAATTCTATAGACTTTTTTTAAATATACTAACAGAATTACCCAGAAGTCACTTAACCAAAAAATTCTCTCTTTCATATAGAGTTAAGCTAATTTATAAAACTGCATCACAACAGGAGTTGTGCGTTGAACACTGAAGACCTAATTGAGAAAAATTTTGTAAATTCAGTAGCTAATAAAGAAATTTACAACATAGGTTAGTGCAGATTTTACTAAGCAGTTGGTTGAATTTTGGGTTACTCCGCAGTTTAACGATTCTGTATCAGCTATAGAAGTTATGTAGCCTTGTACTGGAAATTATTCAGTCGGCAGAAATCTGAAAACAAGTAGCCGTGGTTGTATTGAAGGTTCTGTCAGACAAACACCCAGAGAAACAAGAAAAGTGTGCAAAAAAGTATGATGTCTGGCTTCCAGCTGAAATTCTGAGTGCCAGAAAACATTTACTTATGGTTAACACGTCGATGCTGTCATTGTCGACTGGTAGAACGAAAAGTGAGCAATGCATTATGAAGGAAACAGAAGGAAGTGTTAATGGCCATATCGTGGTACTACCCGAATGTCTGCTAGCAAAAAGGAGAGAACCACGACAACATAACGATCACAGCCAGTGTAGCTCAGTCGGTACACTGACTAGACTACGTGCTGGACAACTGGGAAATCGCGGTTCGATTCCTCGCAGCGCAAGATGTTGTTTCTCATCTCCCAAGCGTCCAGAACGGCTGTGGGGTCCACTAAGACTACTACTGAGTGGGTACGTCGGCCGTTGTGCCGCTTTCTCAGGCGGTAAAGTAGCGAGGGAGCGAAACTGATCACTCACCTCCTCACTGACTACTGATAGGTATAACAGATTATATTTTGCCAGTAAAAACACAAAGCAGAATGTCGTCGAGCACTTCTCCTCACTTACACACAACAGCCGGCTGTGCAGTAATTGATCGTCTGTTTTAAGCCATTAAGTCATTAAACGACGCTGTCCATCGCTAATGTCGCGCTGTCGGTAGCGGAGCATGAGAAAGACAGTGACAGAGACAACCGGATTACTGGCATAAAACCCTGTCCCAGTGTCAGAAAATTTCTGTAGTGAAAGAAACAATTTCGAAAGAAAGCAACTTTGAAAGCCTTCAATGTCAGATATTCTGTTCATTTTGACGAATTTAAACGTAGTGGGCGCTACGAGGAACATGTGGCAGCAACAATGAACTTGCAAAACACCTCAGTATTTACTTGAAGACGATGAAGACCAAGAAATTCATGTCAAGTCGTCAGATCTTCTGGACACATAGCGGGCAACTAGAGAACAGTCCGCTGTTGCTTGAGTGTCGTGAATATTAACAATACGTGTATGTAGACCAATTTTATGGTATTTAAAGACACAGCACATCTAATGACGCAAAGCCATCCCATCACAGGCCTGGACAGGCTCCAGGAGGTTGAGGCTTCTAGAATTCTAGACAGTCGGCACGTGGAGGTGGTAAGTCAGCTCCACGCACCGGTCGCCTACATTCCCCAGAAGGGTACTCATTTCTGTTAGAGGCTGAGTCGACCGTAGTGCGGCCGGAAGGATTAAATCAAAGAAAAATCCCAATGGCCCCATCGGGTATCGAACTCGCGTCCTTCCGACTTGAGGCACAGTGCCTCAACCGCGTACTTATAAAAAGTTGTTTCCTATTTCCGAAAGAACAAACAGCATATCCGGTATGAAGATCAACTGGTTGAAGAAGTTTAGGCAAATAATCGTTCCTTATTTCGAGAACCAAAGAAAAGCAAAAAGGTATTACAGACTGTGAACACGATAAATAAACGAACTAACGCTAACAGCACGATGCAAATAAATGCCATTGCGCTACAAAGAGATAAAGATAAAAGTCATACCTTGTATGGACTAGACGAAGCCTTCTGGACGGAAGAAAAGTACTAAACTGCGAAAGACGTCGCCAGCTCGCAGTCAGCGCACCATGATAGCTTTCACTTCTAGTTCCAGCATTCCCTCTAGGTCAAGGCGTCTGCGACGTCGTAAGGGAGGGACACCGTTCATAGCGTCTGTGGAGTCGACGCTGAAGTGCCGTTAACCCAACTCCAACAGAAATATAATTAAGCATTGTGCACAACAGTAGCAAATGCAGAACTTTTGGAAAGACGACCAACTGCGAGGCGTGCGGGCGCGCACACGCACGCACGCACGCACACACATACACACACACACACAAGATGTGTCATGTTGATACCAAACATGCAGATTCACAAATGATGTTACTAGACACTACCCTCTGTCGGTTCACAACCTCATTACTTAATTCTCTATGAAGATTACTGCCTTCAGTTCTGAAGATGGAGGCCGCATGTTCGTCCGAAACGTAGGTTACTATCTTACCAAAGTATACTCATAGCATCTCAGAACACAGCAATCGTCAGTCACCACTCAGAAGACCTCCAGTACAGTAAAGCTTGTCTTTTTTCAAGCCAGGTTTGCACCCACAGCTTTTTTTATTGGGATGGTTGGGGGTGCTGACCCTGAGTCTGTATATATTCTAATTTTTTATATTGAAAATTATGTTATAAAAATCGTGTCATAAGTCTAACTGTAACATAACACTGTCTGCAACTACATTTACAATCGCACAAATGTAACTATATGTTCTGTGATCACTCACTTAATTTAAATCATAAGGTCCAATCATCTTGCTCTTTAAGTTAATTTGAGACATCTGACGCTATCAATTTTGTTTTTCAAATTTGGGTAACATCATCCTATTGTATTATTTCTTCAACCAATGTTTGTTGGTGTTGTATTGATCGGTAAACAGTAAACAAACATTCATTTCCCAGAATTATAATGTAGTAGGAATCAGTCAAGTTAAAAGGCTGATTTCGGCTGAAGGGTAAATCACGAATAAAATTTGATAATCTTGTCTACAAAATCGGTGTTTCTTAAATTTCGAATTGGGGGGGGGGGTTGCAGCCCGGCAGCCCCCCCCCCACCTTGGATGCGCCCCTACTTCGGAAGTATATGAGGGAGTGCAGGAGGTATAACTCCACTCATTCTTAACCTCGGTAGTAAATGGACATGAGTGACCAACTTCATGCCCTGGGGCTGCTTCACCGCCGGAACCCACTGACGAGGAGGCTGGGTGGGCTCCAGAGCCATCATGAATGCTTGCAGAGAAGAGGACATTCCCTTTTCCTCATTAGGAATCGAACTCCCATTCCTCTGCCATCCAGGCCGTAGCCTACTGTAACTATATAAGTAATTTTTAATCAGTGATGCGTTTGCCACTGGTGTTATTGGAACTTATTTTGGAATTATCATTTTTCGCGTTTCAATTTCAAATATGCTAATTATCTTATGGAAGTTACTTTAAATGCATTTAATGGAAAGAATAATAATTATAAGGTGTATACTAAAATATTATTTTATTGTTAGAATATTAATACACTGCGCCCCCTGCCGTCTAAAGGCGTTGAACGACAGAATATTGTAACAATAAGCATGCGCAGCACACTTCATCGGGGTGTGCCCCCAAGGTTTTCTTTTTCACTTCTTAAAAAGGGAAAACTTATTGAATATTCAATCATGAAGGTTATTATTAATATTATTATTATTATACACGAAACAAACTAAAAACTAATACTGAACTTTTTAAAAGCACCGCTATTAAAAATATAAACTTTAAAAATTAGATGAAACTATAAAATGTTTGCTGCTTTTCAAATGTTATGGTGTGCCTGGGCACATTTTATTGCAACATGTTGAAACACGTCAAAGAGCGCATCAGACCAGAGGAACAGAGGGCACCAGAATGTTGTATTTATTTTGGTTGTTCAACTACCTACATCTATTTTTTTTTATTAAGCTTAACTGAGGTCAGTTTATAAACGAAATTTCAAAAAAGCCTAAACTACATTATGTAAACATAGAACATTCTTATTTAAATATCATAGTCATGCACAAAATTTAACTAAAAAAAATCTGTGAGGTGGACTATGGGACACAAACAAAGATTAATAAATAGTTACATATCATTATATTATATTATATTATATTATAGTTTTATTTTTCCAACCTCATACTGACATCTGCAGGCTCTGCTTCAGCCATATAGACATCCGCTGCAGCAGACATGTCCTGCCGAGAAAGAACTGGAGTAAATCTACCTTCACTATTATCCATGCACTGTCTGTCCCTGTGTGACATCTTCCTACGATGCTCTCTGTCACGTGAAGTAGACTCCGTTGCAGCAGAAGTCTGAGGTGCCTGTAAATGGGGCAGATGCATCAACCTGGAAGCTTCTGTGAGACCTCTATCCTACTGGTTGCCAATTACAGTTTTTCACAAAAAAAAATACTATTTACAAAATGTGAAACAAATTACATTAAGTAAATAGTAATTGTACTTGTCAGTGGTGATAGCCATACCAACAGTATACCAAGAACTTGGGAAGAAATGCAAGCTTCAAGCAGTCAATATATCACTGAATGAAATAACACCCAGTAATATTTTAACCATCAATGTGCTGCGTTCATTTCAATCAGCACCACAAGTATATTATTCCATTCACAAAAGAATTCTTTCCATTAGGCATATGTGAAACCTTTAAACATTCATTTGTGAAATATGGCCTCTACCAAAATAAATTCTGTATGCCAATGCTGCAAGATCACATCAAAATTGTCTAATTGCCTGCTTCTTTTTTTTCTGCAAGACATTCAATTTTTTTTGGAGGGGAGGGGGACGGTTGGGGGCATATTCACAATGAAAAGCTACACAAATACACCTCATAGCTTTCCCATGTTTGTCCATCCACATGTAACCCAAGAAATGCTCATCAGATTTTCATAAAAATCTAATATTGGAAAGTTTTACTAAAAATGCCAAATATATATCAGTTTTAAAGAAAACTCCACAACAATAGGAGCCACATGATAGAGATCTACATAAGTATCTCTGTCCATATCAAGTATAAATTACCGTACACTTACCATGCAGAAACTGTTTTAATTAAAAAATATAGAGAAGACAGCAACACACATTTCCTGTGCTATATACTTGTCCCACAAGCCTAATGGTTTTCATAATAACTATACAAAAGAGAGTGAAATCAGCAGAAGTATTACACCATGCACACATTTCTGAACTTGTTCACCATGCAAACAGTAATATCCAGCATCAGTTTTATGTGTTGTGAGTGGCAATAATCAGTGACATGGAATGTTCTACTGTACATAAATAAGTTTGTTGCAAAACTCTGTGGCTTCAACATAAGAGCCAAGTGCTTTTAGGAATTTGAAAGTGTTCACTGTGAGAAGCAGCATAAAATTATGTAGAAACTGTATAACATGTACAACAATTTTTTGTCCATCTTTCTACATAGTTAAGCAAATAGTTTTAAGAGTAATGTACTGATTGTGACATGAATAATTTTCAAAGAAATATTTCAGTGCCTGGTACGAGTCATTTCCTCACACGAATTATCCCACCATTTAATAATATGAACTCAACATTATTTAATCTCAGCAACTGACAGTGTTATTAATGCACATCTACACTACTCTTCTCTAATTAATCAGTTAGGTCACTATGCCAGAGTTGTAGATCACTTAGCCATATTGAATGTTGCCCAGGGTGCACCACTAGGAGGTGGATCTACTTTGCACCACTCTATTAAACTACGTTTAAAACAGGTGTTCCAAAGTGTATACAGACATGAACTAGAGACAAGACTATCCCATAAACCGTGGAAACAAGAAATAGCCAAAATAACAGACTGGCCTAGAAGAAAGGAAGTTGCAGAATTTTGACTGTGCGTTGGGCGTGATTGCTTGGGTACACATCTTCACTGCATTGGAATCCGCACTGACCCCTACTGCATGCTATGCAGCCTCTGCGAACCCATGGACAGAAACCACCTAGGACAATGTACCGCACTACTTAATAGGACAGAGTGTGAGCGATACTGGGAGGCCAGGACAAAAATGATGGAAAATTGACTTTGTCTTTTTACTATTACTATTTTTGTGACTACTTCTTATCATTAGGACTTTCATATTTACTTT
>Ga0123354_10013929_pt1 | contig 12504 bp, 14 predicted proteins | sample TergutLab28metaG_2_FD_97872 | JGI IMG/M metagenome (GOLD analysis project Ga0123354, IMG submission 97872) | Labiotermes labralis P4 segment gut microbial communities from Petit-Saut dam, French Guiana - Lab288 P4 | ecosystem: Host-associated > Arthropoda: Insects > Digestive system > Gut ... | reverse complement strand
CAAAGACTAAATCTTTTAATACAGAATAAGATAAGTCAGTATGAAATTTAGAATATATATCACGATGAAGCGTATCAATAAAAAGATAATCAATAATAGACTGCAACAAAAGATTGCTTTTTTTATTGAAGGATGTATCCTTTTTTATTACTGAATTATCTTTGATAAAACCAGTTAGAATATCTTTTATCACTTTCACGTAATCTTTTTGGTCTTTAGATTGAGAGGCTTCGATAGCAATTTGATGCAGCGCATGGATGGCGGAGAACTCGGCGCTTGAATTACCATTAGCCAAAAGTAAGGCAGCGTCTTTAAAACGGGTGTCGAGCTGCCCTTTGCGAACGAGGTAATTACTTTGATTTTGTTCTTTTGTTTGTAGATGAATATACATGGCATTAACTATCAGCAAAACGCCACCAATGTAGGCGCCGAGATATTTGAATTTTTTGGTTCTGGAGACAGTCTTAACAGGAGAAGGTTTTTTCTCATTAAAAAGTATATAGCCGCCATGATGCTTATAAGTTACTGGCTTTTCAGAAGAACCAAAAACCCAATCACTACGAAAAAATAAAACGAACCAGACAACAATAATGGAGCAAGCGCATATTATTAATAGAATTGACATATTGACGAAAATTAAGATGCAAAGATAGAAAAAATTAAACAAAAAGAAGAAATGGGGATTATTTTTAATGATAAGAAAAAAAAAAGAATAAAGGGGAATTGAAAGAAGACGAGTACAAAGGTGTTTTGGTATTAATGCACTTATATCTTTTGGATGCAAAACACTCTGGCATTTATGCAAGAAGGAATTAAGGTATAAAAACATTAAAGAAAACTAAAAATTTTGGAGATACAGGATTTAGGTATTTTTGATTTTTGACATTTAGACATTTTGGCATTTTGGCATTTTGGTATTTTGGTAATTAGGTATTTTTGTTTATAGGTTTTTTGGTATTTTTAGATTTCGGTAATTTATGTATTTTAGAATTAGAGTATTTTGGCGTTTTTGGATAGGTGGAATTTTGGATTTTTTTTTTTGGATTTTTTTGGATTTTGGTATTTATGTATTACAGAATTTAGGTATTATGGTATTTTAGAATTAGAGTATTTTGGCGTTTTTGGATAGGGGAATTTTTGGATTATGTTTTTTTGATATTTTTGGATTTTGGTATTTAGGTATTTCAGATTTTAGGTATTTTGGAATTATGGTATTTTAGAATTAGAGTATTTTGGCGTTTTATGATAGGGGAATTTTAGGAAAATGGAATTTTGACTTTTTTGGATTTTAGTATTTAGGTATTTTGGCATTTTAGAATTAGTGTATCTTGGCGGTTTAGGATAAGGGGATTTTTGGATTATGTTTTTTTTACTTTTTGGAATTTTTGTATATAGGAATTTTAGATTTTGGGGTTTTTTGTATTTTTAGACTAGGGTATCTTGATACTTTGATATTTTAGCACTTTTGTAATTTTTGTTCAAAAATATTTTTGTATTAAGAATTTTTTGTAATTTTGCGCCAAAATATTTTTAAAGGAATTTAAGGAATAAGGAAAAAAGAAAAGAATATGGCAAAGGTAATATGTATCATCAATCACAAGGGAGGCGTCGGGAAAACGACGACGACTGCGAATTTGTCGGCGGGGATAAATTTGCAAAAGAAAAAAGTTTTGATGATTGACTTGGACCCGCAGGCAAATCTGACCGTACATTTTGGCTTTCCGCAGGAAAACGAAAATACGATATATGATGCGCTGAAAAATCAGACAACGCTAACCATCAGAAACGTACCGGATGTAAAAGGGTTGGATATAGTGATTTCATCAACGGACGACATGGCAGATATTGAATTGCAACTGTCGGGGGCGGTAGGACGAGAAAACATACTCAGGGATTTGATACAACCGATCAAAGACCAGTATGATTATATTTTTATAGATTGTCCGCCTTCGTTGGGTATATTACCGCTAAATGCGTTATCGTGTTCAGATATGGCAATAATCGTAGTGGAGCCGGCGAAGTTTAGCCTTGACGGAATGAAAAAGATTTTTACGGCAATTGAAAAAGTAAGGACACGGATCAACCAGAACTTAACAGATTACCGGATATTGTTGACACGGTTCAGCACGTCAAAGGTGATTCATAATGACATTGCGGAAAATATAAGAGAGCGACCAGAATATGCAAAAAAGGTATTCGAAACTATTATCAGAAGTAATGTAAGTTTGGAGGAGGCGTCCATGCAAGGGCAGGATGTATTTAGATATTCGCCAAAATCAAATGGCGCAAATGATTATAGAAATGTATGTAAGGAATTATTAAAGATAAAGATAAAGTAATGGCAAAGAAGAGTTTTCAGAAAGGGATTGATAATGTTTTTAGCGCGACAGTAAAGGAAGTAGCGGAAGATAGGGAAGAAGGAAAGAAAGAAGAAACCGTTGAAGTCGGGGAAGCCGGAAAAGTTGGGAAAGAGGAAAAGCCGGAAAAAATACAGAGGACGGAAGCCAAAAAGACAGAAGAAACGGAATATGTGGCTTATAATTTACGATATCCGAAAGAATTGCAAAAACGGATAAAGTATTTTTGTATAGAGCATGACGGAATAGATATGAAGGATGTGTTCACGCAAGGGGCGATTATGTATATAAATAGCCACAAGTAGAGAAAATAATTATAATGATAAGGATAATAAGATGATAAGGATAGAAATAAAAAATAAGGACACAAGCCTAAAAGAACGAGCTGAATTTATTGTGCAAATATTTGAGGAAAAATATATAATATCAAAAATAACACCATTTGAAGAATTAATAGAAAAAGAAATTGGAAACTTTATAAGATTTTCATTTGAAATAAATACATACAATTCAGATAAGACCCAAAATGAAAAAGGAATTCTATTTAAAGTATTTGTTTTAAATGATGGTTATGTATATTTGGATTATCAGAAAACAGAATTGGATATTTATATTGAAGAAAAGAAAGAACCTAATTTTTTTGATTACTTACTGGGGAACTACTAAAAAATATATTAAAGCATTTGTGAATGACGAAGGTAACAACGCCCCAGATCATGAACTGCTGAACGGGGGTTACGGTAATGGTAGGGTAGTTAGGATTTTCGGGGATCAGGAAGATTTCAATTTTTGCTATGCCGTATGGTTTACATAACGAATTTGACGATAATAAAGGACAAGCTGCATGATGCAGAGAATAACTGCTAAAAAGAAAAGCAAACTTTAATATAGAAACAATTGATATTAAGGTTATTGATAGAAGAACCCTAAATAGAATAACAAAATAAACGAATTGAAAAAGGTTCGTCTTCTGTTATTTCATATTCAAAAGGTTCTTGAACGCTGTCTAAGCCGGAAATAAGGAACCAGTGTTTGCCTTTTTCTATTTTTAAGGTAAGACTTTCACCAACCCCAATTGAAGCGATGGCACTTAAACTGCTAGCATTATCGCCCATCGAAATTGTTACAGACCTTTCAGCCCAAGAACTATGACATTCAGCATTACCATCAACATAAGTACTGAATGTGATATTTGCAAAATCAGGAGGACAGTAACAGCGAAGACTAATGTGATTATTAACAACATCATCGGTAACTTCATACTCAAAAGGATCAGGAAGAAATGTAGAATTTAAACTAGAGATAAATTTGAACCAATAAGTACCTTTTTTCACAGGAACAGAAACCAAATCTGAAGTACCAGATGAATTTACTGATACAGAACACAAAGAATTCATATCGTCTAAGGAGGAACCAATATAAACAGTAATTACTTTGCCAGCCCAAAAGGCTTTGCAAGTTTCGTTGCCATCCACGAAAGCATTAAATGAAAAAGATACCGGAGGCTCCATACCTGTGATAAAATCTTCTATATTGTCTGCATCTGAGCCAAGACCATTACTTGACACTACAAATGCCTGGTACTCATATCTTGTATCATATACCAAACCGACTAAGTCTACAAAAAAACGAAAACCAGGGGAAGCAGAAGAGCGTTCACCCAAGTAAAATTTACCACCAAGAGAATTAGTTTGCCACAAATGAACGCCAGCTCTTATTATGGTACCAACACCATCAGAAGTGGCATTTGAGACTTCACCGCTAACCTTTGCCGTAATATCCTTAACTTCTAACACAGAGTGAGTCACCACAACTGGAGAAATAGCATCGGTTTTGGAAGTAAAGCTAACCTGGTTACCATAAGCAGTACCAGCAATATTTATAGCATACGCACGAACGTAATACGGAGTTAAAGGAGTCAAATCGCTGATAGTTGACGAGAAACTGCCAGTACCCTTTCCATTTGAAATTTTAGAGTCGCTAATAGATGGGTTGGGATATTTACCCCAGCAAAAGCCACGTTCGGTAACTTCATCACCACCGTCAGAAGTAACATTACCACTCAAAACGGCACTTTTAGCGGAAAAGTCAACCACATCAGAAGTAGTTAAAGAAGGTAATTTATGGTCTACTTCAGTGTTTTCACAACAGGCATTTGCAAAAAAGATGCAAATTACCACGATTGCCTTAAAAGGAAAACTCAAAATATTTTTCATCTTTTTCAATAGGCATTTCGAAAAAGCCTCATTTGAGAAAAGGTTTAACAATGAAATTACTTCTACAAATTTTACTTTCATCTTAATTTTTTTTAGCGGTTATTATTGAATATTTCAAAATCTACTTAACTGCAAAAATAGGATAATTTTCGAATGGTATGAAAAGAATTTGACGAACGTAAGGAAAAAAATGATAAATTTTATTTTTGACGAATAGAAACAAATCAAGCAAAGAAGCACCAATAAAGAAAAAAAAAGATGAGGTTTAGAGCAGTTTGTGAATGACGTGGGTAACGACGCCCCAGATCATGAACTGCTGAACGGGGGTTACGGTTATGGTGGGGTAGTTGGGATTTTCGGGGATTAGGTAGATTTCATTTTTTCCTATACGTATGGTTTTCATAACGAATTCGCCTTCAATAAAGGCAACTACTTTGCAGCCATCGCGGGGTTCGAGAGATTTGTCAACAACAGCGATATCGCCGTTATGGATGCCAGATTCGTACATAGAGTCGCCGACAACGCGGGCGAAGAAGGTGCTGGCGGGGTGCTTGATAAGGATTTTATTTAAGTCAATGGAATGTTCGATGTAGTCTTGAGCGGGTGAGGGGAAACCGGCTTTGACGCCTTCGTCAAGGAATGGGAGTAAAAGGGGGGTAGATGTATCGGGATTGAAAAGGGTGAGGGTTTGGGATTTCATTTTTAACGGTATCAAAAGACTAGTTATCAAGAAGGAAAAAAATAAAAAAGGGAATAAAGTGAAAGGGAAAAAGGTGCAGTTGGGTTTTAGCGAAAGAAATCTTAAGACAGCAACGGATCATCGGGATTGGATGGGGTTGTCTTTAGAAAACTTATAAAGATTTTTCATATAACAAATTAGAACTCAATGAAATAATCTAAAGAACCAGAGACGAAAGTAAGCGGGTTTTGAATAGCAGGCTTACCTTCACTTACGGCATGGACAATGAAAACACCAGAAGATTTCATTTGGACAATGAATGGGGACTTACCAACTTCGTATAGAGCGTTGTCAATTTGCCTGCCGTTGCTATCGAATAAATGGATTCTGCTATCTTCATTTGAGGTAAAAGATATATCGCCGAGAATGGTTTCTTCATGACGACAAGAAGAAAAAGATAAAAAGATGAGAAAAAGAAAACCAGAAAAAGATAAAAGGAAGGACTTGAGGGGACGATTTTGACGGGAGAGGTTCATGGTGGATTCATTTATGGTGTTGTGGGGAAGTTATTTTGTGGGGGATGACTCAGGGTCTTCAGAATTTAAAGAATGCAAGGTTTCTAAAGACGATAACAAGGAAAGTAAAACTGAAAAAGGTAAAACCTGATTACCAGAGATAGCGAAGCGTTGCCAACTGCCCTCATGCCAAACATAAGGGGTGGCTTTCAAAGATGGATTGCGCTTAGCGAACTGGCGCATTGCTTTGAGGGTTACGAACTCGCGGGAGAAAGCTGGTTCGGGGAAATCAAGACGAAATTTGGTTGATGTCATCTGATTTGCCAAAAAAAGAAGACGCTTCGTATTCAACCAGAAAACCTATAGGCACAAGATCAGAAATAAAGAGGTTTTCGATTTTATCTTTAAAAACAACAAATGCCTTATCCGTATGATTCGCATCGTAACCATCAATAAAACCTATTTCACCGGACTTACGAGAGACAATATCTTCCCGAATTTTAACTTTTAATTTCATATTCAATTATTTAAAAAAACATAATTTTATTCAATATTTTCAATATTCAGGTTAAGATCCATAACCGAATTTTCTGCAAAGATAAGATTAAGTTTTGGACTTTCAGAATAATTTTTTCCAAAACGGCGACGTTTGTTGTTGTCAGCCCGGTCATGATTGAGGTGACATAACTGGCAAAGGGCTTTGAGGTTTTCGGGGCGGTTGTCAGAAATGTCTCGGTTCAGGTGCGCGACGGTTAAGACAACTTTTTTACCAGTTAGGGGATGGGGTTTGTAATTTTCAGCGCCGCAATTTTCACAGCGGTTTTGGGCACGTTCGAAGCGGATTTGGCTGCTGATGTTGCGCCAGTCTTTGTCGTATTTTTTGTAATTGATTGGCATTTTGAGAATTAATTAATCAAGGGTTAAAGGATTAGTCTTTATCATTGATAAAAGGGGATTTTTTGGACAGAGGGGACGTTTCGACTTCACTCAAAGAGCGTGTTGAATTTGATTGGGCAGAAGCAGAGGAGAATAAAATATCAGAAATAAAATTAGGTTTTGATACGGCAGAGGCACCTGAACCAATAACATCGTAACCGAAATAGAGCGCGGTAATGTGACCGGAAAATAAAAGGTTGCGTTCGGACAAGGCTTTTTTTTCGGCTTCAAGTTCGGCAATTTGCGAAGCAGGCGGGTTGTACACAGGCTTTTCAATGATACGACGACGCAAAGATATTAATTCCTGTTGAAATTTGTTGCGTTCGTAATTGGAAAGGGACCTGGATTTTAGCGTATCTTCCAAGGTGGCGATGCTTCTGAAGTGCTGTTCCCATTTTTTCAGATCTTGCTGATGCTTTAGGCGCGATTGGTTGATGGATGCTTCGAGGCGAGCGATGTTTGTTCTCATGCTTGCTTTGCTGCTGTCAATGCCTGCATATATCTGAAAATCGTAGCGATTGTTGAATTTGATGAAATTTGTGTAGTAGGTTATTGCATCATCAATGTAGCGGACGTTGTAATTGCTTTGAATTAGACCACTTGCTAATTTACCAGATAAGATTTTTTGGAGGCTGTCGAAAGGAATATTGAAAAATTGCAAGTCAATGAAGCGTTTCTCGATAGAAGAAATAAGCGGGCGGGTATAGTTAACTTTTAGCTGAGGATTGTCGGAGTTGAGTTTGAAGATGTTTTTACCATCAAATAAAGTGATTTCGTTTTGCTTGCTATCTATTACGATAGCTTCGCCTTCGAAAGTTTCAGCGTTCAGGATGTAAGAGTATTCGCACAGGACGTAAAATTCTGTATTGTTGTTTTCGCGGTCAACGTGCTTGATGCTACCGAATTGCCGATTGTAAGAAGTCCAAAACCCGTTCTCGAATAAAGGCTGCATGGAAAAACAAAGAAGGCAGCAGATACCGCAAATGATGAATTCGGATTTCCATTCGCCGGACTTGAAACGTAAATTGACGTTACCAGGAATGACGCAAGCATTTTTGAAAAAAGGAAAAAACAAGGGGATACCTGAAATGGTAATCATGTCGAACACGAAGTGACTGATGGTAGAGAAGACGGCAATTTTGACAAGGTTAGTATCGGGGATGACTTCTATTCTAAAAAGATAATAGAAAAGAAACCAGATGAAAAAAAGAAAAAGCAAAGAATGAGTTATTGTACGATGCCCGCATTTCCGGTAGAGAATCCAAGCAATCGGGTAAAATATTTTACCGATGGCTGATTTGGTTGTGTCTATGTCGGGAAGAATTGAGAAGACCGCACAGGCAATGATATAATTTTCATTTTCAAACACATTAACGTCCGTGAAGGAACACAGCGTGCCTGCAAAAACGAAACTACCGAGTATGTGGGTTGGGGCATTCAAGAGAAAAAAAAATTAAGAATTAAGAAATACGCAAAGGATTGGGTTTTGGTTATATGGTTTTACGTTTGGTTTGAGAGACAAATGCACGGGTTAATAAAAGCAATATCATAGACATACCACCGATAAAACGGAAGCCCGGGTTATCCAGTTCGCTGGTCATGTAGCGCATGACGGCAAGGGAAGCAATAAGAATGACAAGAGCGTAAGAACAATCCCAGTCTTTGATGACGCCGGAATGAGTAACGGACCGGATTGTTTCGGCAGCCAGTTTAGGTTCTCTGCGGTATCGTTCGGTCATTTCAGTAATTGCTTTAGGGTTGCCATCGGTTTGGTTCCAGATGTGGTTCCGGTAGATTTCGTAATCCTCAATTTCCATGTCATAAGACAACTTATGGATGAGTTCAAAGGATTGCACACGATTGAGGTTTTTGAGTTCAAGTTTTTCAAAATTCCAAAAGAAGGGAGCTTTGGTAATGGAAATTTCGTTGGCGGAAGTTAAGATGACAAAAGTATCCTTTAGGGAGTCAATGACTTTTAAAGATTGTTTAGTAACATCATCGAACTGTTTGATTTTTAGAATGTATTCCTTAGGTTCAACCAAGGATTTGATTTCATCACAAAGGAAACTGACAGATTGACGAGAAAGGCGTGTTTCAATTTTTGTGCGGTCGAAGTCTTTGAAAATAACAGACGCTACTTTTTCTTTGTCGTTTTCGTACAGGTAAAGAAGCATGTAAACAAGTGATTTTTTGATGGAAGCGGAGTCGTCGAAAGTCAGGATTTTTTTATCTGTTTTGATGCTGTCAATTAAAAGGCGTTTACCCGTACCATGGCTACCGAAGATGATGACGTTGGTACCTTTTGAAAGATGGTCGGAGATAGTTTGGAGTTCAGAAGCGCGACCGATGACCGGGATGCTCTTTTGATTTGGGATGTATATGGCTGGGTGCCTAGAGGAACGGAAAAAGGAGTAAATGAAACTGAAGAAACGCGAAAGATCGCCATTTCGGATGGCAGCAGCTTTGACGGATTTAGACAGATTTTCTTGGGGGATGTGGGTATAAATACGAGAAGTGTTTAAGTCTTGATGACCCAAAAGATCTGCAATTTTGTGAAGGTCTGCGCCGGTTGCAACTAAAGAAGTGGCAAAACTGTGACGGAGGGCGTGAGGATGAAGATTCTGAATATTTAATTTATTTACCGAAAGTCGTTGCAGGTAACGGAAGACAGCATTACGGCTAATGTGCTTATTTGAATTTAAGGGGGATGGGAATAAGAATGTGCTGTGGTCGAGAACAACAAACTCTTTAGAATAGTCAGCGAGGCAAAGAAAAAGGCGCTGAGACAAAGGTATCTGACGAGAGCTGAAATCTTTAGAAGAACGACGTTTTTTGAGGCTTTCCACGTTAAGGATTTTCTTTTTGAAATCGAAGTTACCAAACTTTAAACTTATGGCTTCTGAAACGCGCAAACCAGCATCAAGCATGATCAGAACCAAACATTTATGCTTTAAGTCCGGGATAGAATTAACCAGTAAAGATGCCTCGTTGTGATTTAAAAAATGTATTTCTTTATTCATGGAATTGAGGAGTTTAGAGGATTTAAAGAAGATAATATGATCGCCGGAGATACGTAGTATTGCATAAAATCTAAATCAATAAATTCTTCAGTGAGCAGTTGGATATCGAGAAGATACTTTTCAGTATTGGCAACTTCGGTATTATGGCTTTTGATTTTGTTGAGAATGGAACTCTTGTCACGTAAAAACGTTTCGGTATCTATTTCGTTGCTGGCGTGTTCCTCTTGCTTGATTTTGAAAATATCTATATCGTTCATCAGGATTTCATAAGAAAGCTGAATGTTCGTCATGTGGTGAATGGTTGAAACATACAAAGATTTGAGTTTAATCTCGGAAGATTTTATCTGGTTTGTGTAACGACGATCAATGGCGGATAAACGACGAGCTTCTTGCCGTTTGTTTATCATATTTGTAACCAGAGGACCGGAAGAGACGGTTAAATAGTAGCGGTTATTGATGAAGTCATAGTTGAGCGAAGGGACAAAGTGCCATGGCGTGATTCGGTAAACTCCTTTTATTTCCTCAGTTTCAATGGATTTTTGAAAATCAATAACTTGATGCAGTTTAGATATCAGGCTGTCCAACTGCATTCCGGCCTCGGATTGTTGCGCAATGGCGGCAGAATAAAACGAAACCATTATCAGAAGGGAAAGCGGTTTCATAATTATGTTAAAGGCACAAAGATAAAAAAATTAAATACATACTTCCACACAGGGGGAAAATTTTTTGTAAGAGTTTTCAGGGGTTCGGGGTTTGGGGGTCATCATAATATGTATTTTGATGACAGAATTTTAATTAGTTTTGTCATCAATTTTCGGCAGAGAAAGAACTGAGAAAAACTCTTTTTCCGCGGGCGGAATATTTGGATGTTACTGAGGCTCAGATTTTTCCTTTGTTTTTTCAGATAAAATCAAAAGTAAAAAAGGACGAAAAACATTATATACATGAATATCAACATTTTTGAGCATATTATTCATAAAAGGCATCCTTTTGTTGGATAAATTATTGTTGGTATCCTATTGTAGGGACGCTGAAAAGCGCGGATAGCAAAGGATTCCGCTCATCAAAAAAGAGTTTTTCTCGGTCTTTAAGCCACGAAAAAAGATTTTTTCTCAGTGAAATTTAATCGGAAAAAAGATTTTTTCTCAGTATAGGATATATATAAAAAGATTTATAAATTTGCGGCTCTTAATTCACATATTTATCAAACAAAAAAAACGAAAATGGAAGCAGTAGAACCATTTGTAATACAGCCAAATGCGATAACGACAGCGCATTACGATTATACAGCGTTGCAGAAGAATGTACTTTATACCATCATATCAACGGTACAGAGGCACATGACAAAAGAAAAGCTCGCTAACTCCGACCTCTGGGGCAACTTAACGCTTGAATTGGATATAAAAGATTTAGTTCAAAAATCAAACCATACAGAAGTCCATAACGCTATCAAAGGACTGATGAAAAAGCCGATATCCTATTACTACAAACTAGCAAACGGAAACATCATGGATGTAACAACCACGATGATATACACCATGAAACATGAGAGAGGACAAAGGACAATAACGCTAAAAATTAGCCAGGATAGCATACCGGCATTGTTATATATAGGCGACGGCTTTACTGCCTACAGTAGAACCATAGCAATGGCACTGCCGTCTATTTACGCCAAGCGAATATATGAACTGTGCTGCAGATGGAAGGATAGAGGATTCATACGAATGAAACTAACAGATTTACGCGCGATGTTAGGCATTGATATATACGACGGAAAAAAGATAGCGGTACAGAAATTTAAGCAGATTAAAGAACTGAAAGTAGAAGTTTTGGACAAATCAGCGAAGATACTCAAGGAACAGGCTGATTATACGTTTCGGTATGTTCTGTTAAAGGAAAATGGAAGCAGGGCGTTTAATGTGATTGAATTCTGGATAGAGGGGAAAGAAGTGACGCTTCAAAAGGAATATACGATGTATCAGAAAGTAATGGTATTTGTTCAAAGCGTATATAATGACAATAAGCGGGCATACGAGGTAGCAGAGCATATATGGCATAAAGGGGACATAAAAAAGGCAGCAGACAGGCTTAAAAGGATGCAGGATGACATAAATTCCGGCAAGGTAAAAAAGCATGGATTGGCAGCATATTTGAGCACCGTATTAATCAAAGACTACGGCGTACCCGAAAATATGGTGGTATCGGAAAAGACGAAAAGGACAAAGAAGGTACAGAAAATGGCAAGCGAAATATTAAACGAGGAAACGTTAAAGGGAATGAATGAACAACAAAGAATGGAATTTACAAAGAACACTATCAACGCCTTAATGAAAACGGATGAAAAAAGAAGTAACCGAAAGGGGGATCCAAAAAGTTTAGGATCGTTGCTGGGGGGATGAGGAATGTGGAAAGAGAACACGGACTTACCTATTGCGAATAAGATGCTTACAACAACAAAGTAAAAGAAATGTAGGCACTTATCAAAGATGGGAACACAGGAAACAGAGGAAGAAGAAGAAAATATTTTTTGATGTTGATGAAAGGAAATTGATTATATTTGCAGATCGATTATTGTGCATAGGATCCCCTGTTGACTTTGGAATTTGAAAAGAAAAAATAATAAAGCGGGGGGTCTTTTTTTTATAATGATAACAAACTGACAAATAAAGATAAAAGGATTGACTAAACGGAACTATTCCAGAAAAAAATAAAAAATTTAATTAATACCCCACACAACCACACAGTTGGGGAGGGCGGGTGGGGATGAAAAAATGCGTTTGT
>Ga0123354_10013927_pt1 | contig 12504 bp, 8 predicted proteins | sample TergutLab28metaG_2_FD_97872 | JGI IMG/M metagenome (GOLD analysis project Ga0123354, IMG submission 97872) | Labiotermes labralis P4 segment gut microbial communities from Petit-Saut dam, French Guiana - Lab288 P4 | ecosystem: Host-associated > Arthropoda: Insects > Digestive system > Gut ... | reverse complement strand
TTTTTTTTTTTAATTTCAATCAGTAAGACTGTGGTAACCAAACCATATTCACATCTCTTCTGCAGTGTACAGCCATTCAGAAACTGGTAAAATGTTGCCATGTTCGACATACATTTTTTTTTTTAATTTCAATCAGTAAGACTGTGGTAACCAAACCATATTCACATCTCTTCTGCAGTGTACAGCCATTCAGAAACTGGTAAAATGTTGCCATGTTCGACATACATTTTTTTTTAATACGAAATCTTGTTCCAAATCTCAGCATGTGCCTTTGAGTGTAATGTAATAATTTTGTTTGTTTCCGTGTAGAATATGAAAGGTGTCCGACATCGAGTTCGTGATTCCAGGACCGACGCTCTTCCAGAACATCATGGAGTTCGTAGAAAGTCACGGAAGTTCCTACCTCCCTTTCCACCATCCTACCTCATGGCTGTTCTGTTCTTCTTACTTTTTATATTTGCAATGATATTGTTGGTGGAGAGGAAACTGCCAACACCACTGACATTAGTGGATGCTCCAAGTAACCCTGGGAGGTTTATAGCTGAAAGGGCCATGGATCGTCTAAGGAAGCTTACAAGTATAGGACCTAGAACTACAGGAAGCTATGAAAATGAAGTGTTGGCTATAAAATTCTTTAAAGAAGCAATTAGCAGCATTGTGGAACAAGCAAAACCCATTCATGAAATTCAGATGGACATTCAGAAAACAAGTGGGGCATTTCCACTCCATTTCCTGGATGGCATGACAAATGTATATAGAGACGTTCAGAATGTGATCGTTAGAGTGAGTGCCCTGCATGCTCCATCTGCACACAGTCTTCTGGTGAACTGCCATTTTGATACAGTTCCAGGCAGCCCAGGTGAGTCGTATCATGACATTGTTTACTGTTAACAGGGCGTGGGTTAGACTTTGTTCTTCAAATTCTGTATTCATAGTCATATACATATGGAAATGAAATTCATAGATTGCTGATGCTTTTTGGCAGAAAGGCGTATTCATTGTGAAAGTCTTCAAGAATTAAGTGCCCGATTTTAAACTCAGTCGAGTTTATGTTAGGAGTGAATATTTGTTGTTTAGAAACTCAGTCTCAAACATGGTTTATTCACAATTATAGGTCATCAAAGTGCACCTTTCAGGGTTTTTTTTTTAATCTGTCTGTCCATCCAGTCACATGTAACAGGAATACACAAATTTTCCAGGAACCTACTTCTTATCCTTCAATCTTTTGATTGGTTGGCAGCTTTCCATCTGGATTTGTTGCAAGCCACTTCTTTCCATTGCTGTATAACTGTCAGCTGCTTTGTTTCTGGTGACTTGCTTTAAGTACTGCAGTCTAGGTCTTCCCACGGCATTTTTCCAAATATTGCTCCTTCAAGGATGTTTACCACAAACTTGTTATGCCTAATTGTATGCCCTATCCATGAGCGGCATCTATTTTTTAAAATTTTTAAGAGTAATCTTTCTTCTTTCGCCCTTTGAAAAACTTCATCATTCTTTATTCTATCTGTCCATTTTATTTTTAACATTTTTCTCTCAAAATTTTAGGCACCAGAAGGGTGTCATGCATCGGGTTGCATACTGAGGACTGACAAATGTTAGGTGTCACCATGCAAAATATAGTTGCCTGGGTGACCTGTCACCTGGGATTTAGGCACCACTCCTATGTGACATCTCTAAATCAACTGAGTGGAGTTTACAGACATACAAAGCAAACACTACAACAGTAGAAATTAATTCTAAAAGATGGTAAGATCATTGTTAGCAACTGTATGTGAAGATGTTTTCCATACATGTAACTCTCCTTATGTTGATATATAACTGGATGACCTAAAGCGGCCATGTACACCACAAATGGAAGAACAAGGCATAATACATAGAATATGTTTGTCACATTTCCTTTACTTATGTGTGTAAGCTGTTTGGGATTCAAGTGTCGGGCCGCAGTGATTTTTATCACTGGCTGACAGCATGTCCCATTTTATCTAATGGCACTAATCACAGATTAATTTATCTTGCCTGTCAGAGTTTAAGTTCGTGCGTTGAAAAAAGTGGGAAATAATGGTGTGTTACCATAATCCTTGAATGAGTGTGCACTGATTAAAATGCGCTTTCTTCCACTCCTCACCTACGCATGTGTTGTTTTGAAAGATAGAAGGCAATTTGTGCTTGTGTATTGATAAGATAGAGATTTCATTTGGGATTACTTTGTAATATTGGAGAAAGTCTAATGATAGTAACAACAGGCAGTAAAAATCCATTTAGATTTGTTACTGAAATTTTTATATTTGTGTGACCATGCATCTTAGATACAATGATATAAACAACCAACTAGATGCAAAAATAACAATGTATTAGTAATTTCAATCAGCTCAACATGTTTCAGGAACTGCGGTAGCACAGTGGTTAAGGTATTGTGCTACAAATTGGAAGGTCGCTGGTTCAATTCCCGATGGTGTCATTGGAATTTTTCATTGACATAATCCTTTCGATCGCACTATGGCCCTGGGGTCGACTCAGCCTGTAACAGAAATGAGTACCAGGAGTATTTCTTGGGGGTAAAAGCGGCTGGTGCGTAGGGCTGACAACCTTACCACCATCCTGGGCCATTGTCACGTAATCTGGGAACCTTAACTTCCTAGAACCCTCTCACCTCGGGCCTGTAATGGGACTGATTTACCTTTTACCAACATGTTTCGGGCAATAATTTTGCCCATCCTCAGGAGCACTAGACTGTGTCTACAGCTTGTGGTATAATGCACCGATGATGTTGCCTGCTGGTGACAACCTTGTCACCAGCAGGCAACATCATCGGTGCATTGTACCACAAGCTGTAGACACAGTCTAGTGCTCCTGAGGATGGGCAAAATTATTGCCCAAAACATGTTGAGCTGGTTGAAATTACTAATAAATTGTTATTGTTGCATCTAGTTGGTTGTTTATATCATTGTTACTGAAAGATTAATCAGATATCAGTTTTTCCGATATGTTATGTTATATGAGGGGAGCTGGGCTAACTCAGTATAATTACTAGGCTACAGGCTGTGTGATATGGGGTTCTGATTCCCAGAAGGGACAAGAGATTTTCCTCTTTTCCAGAAGTCCAGACTTGCTCTGGGACCACCCATCCTCCTATTCAGGGGGTACTGGGTACTGTTTCCCTGCAGGTAATGTGACTTGGTTGTGAACCTGACACCCATCTCTATTTAATGCTGACTTTAAGAATGAGTGGACCTATACCTCTACTCCCCCATATGCCTGCATGCCATGCACAGGAATAATTTTACTGTCATCTTTACTGCATGTTGTATGAAGATATTACCTTTGGCACAAACTGAATAATGTCACTTCCAGTGCTGGAAATGCCTGTTGTCTGGTCCAGAAACTGATACAGTTTTGCGGGGTATGTTGTTTTCACAGTGGTGACTATGATTACTGCCTTGTCTGCTTTATAAAACTATGAAGGTTAACCCTTTAAATGCCACGTGAAATCCCATCTGCCATTTGCTGGCGTTATTAGGAGCTCTCCATGTTAGCAGGGTAAGGGTTAATGTATAGAAAGCAGGTATTTTATACATGTGAGTATGGGATCTGGTGGTCTGGGGTTAATTTGCTGGAGTATGAGAGCACTTGGATCCAGAGTTTACTTCCTACATGCCATTTCTTTCTCATCTCTTCCCTTTTCTCACACTATGAAGCTCTGTAAATATGAGGCATACAGGGTGCCACAACACAGGTCAGAGTTCAAATTAAGTGTTAGGTGTGCTTTTTTACCTCATCCACTTTATTATACCACTGAGGTCACTGGATTCCACACCACAGGTTCTTGCTTCCCACATATGGACTTTTGACCATTGCCAAGACAGGTGCAAAAAATGACAGTTGATAAAACTTGAGTATTTAGATACACTGATAACACTTGAAGAGCACGAAACTAACATGTTAAACGGCTTTTCGTAGTGTTTTTCTGCTATGTATTTGAGTGGAAGCAACATATCAGGCTTATCGGTCTGTTAAACACAGGCCTGCTCAAGGTTGTATGTGGCACAGTCAACTTTGGCAAAATATAGTCTGCATGCTGGCAAAATGAAATTCAGCACACAAAATAAAGATTGAATAAGCATATGTATAATTATTAGTATAGTTTTACCGGTGTATTTTTTTAATACACCCTGTACAGTAAAAGTGTACTGATACTAATAGGAAAGATTTGCAAATAAATGTAATTCACAACCTAGGCTAGGGTTAGTATTACACAAACGTATGTCAGCACAATCTATTTATTCTACAGTAAGGCTACATGTTTCGACTAAATGTTAGTCATCTTCAGGCCCCTACAATTTCGTTACCAGATGCTTTGTCCATTTTGGGATCCCATAGTGTTTACATGTGGATTACTTATTTGCTAAAGCTTTTAGAAAAGTTATAACTACAGAGTTATTTTTATTTGCAGGCTGTGTTTAAGCATGAAACCACTAAAGCATAGAACTCCTTCCTTTTTAGTGCGCTGATGTTCACCGGATGTTCAACTGTGGGATGCCGTTGTCGTATTACAGTTGTTGTTGGGATGTTTCTGCTTTCCTTATTTATTATGGATAGTTGTGTTAGTTTTCTGGTATTGCCTCCTGGAATGTTTGCACGGTAATGTCAGGTGGAGTTTTCCTGGAGGTTTTTGTCAATATGTGTATTTTGTCGTTTCACTGTTTTTCATCCCTTGTGGTTGGTCTTGTTCCACTCTGTGGATGTGAGTATCTTCTCTTGGGTGTTGACGTTGTTTTCCACTGTTTTTGTGTGTAGGGGCCTGAAGATGACTAACATCTAGTCGAAACATGTAGCCTTACTCTAGAATAAATAGATTGTGCTGACGTACGTTTGTATAATACTAATTGATTTTCAAGCACATCGTGATGCCTTCATTCAGAATAACTAGGCTAGGGTGTTGCTATTTTGAGCACATGTTTACAGAGTGAACTGCTAATGTAATGTAATGTATGCCTCCTTAAATAAACAGCTCAGAAGTTTTCAAAATGGTTTTTGCAAGGGAAAGAGTTAAAAATGTTTTCCCGTTTCAAATGTCTCCATGGGCAACATAACACAGTGTAGCAGGCAACATGTTGCCTACGAACTACGGATTGGGCGGGACTGGTGTGACATGTCTTATAATGGCTGTTACCATTCCTTTGGGGCCAAATACAAGGATAGTGCAAAAAAATGAAGCCAAAATATTATTCCTTCAGTTTCAGCTTTTGATTATATAACTGTTATAGTTAGTTTAAGTTTTATGAGGTTTTTAAAGTTATACATTTGATAGATAGGGTAGATTTGTTTGAATTAGTAATTTTAGTTTCGGGTGGAATGGCGATTATAACGGATTTTTATAGCAGCTTAGAGGGATAGAGAGAGTGACAGGGAGATATAGAGAGAGAGAAGACCAGTAAGACATGAGGAGATTATGCTAGTTACAATACGGGAACAACATTATGTAAGTGAGCCAATAGAAACAAAGTATTTACAGTTTTGACTGTTGAACCCATTAGGGAGTAGTGGGATTTAAACAGCCAATTGGGAAGAATAAGAATATTTAAGAAGGGATGGATTTGAGACTGTGCGAGTTTGAAATCTTAATGAAAGGGAGTAGTCTGTTTTCTACCCAGGATACGATTAGTCTTGTTAAATTACACTGAGGCTAATAGTGCGCATATTTTCAATGGCGCATCCATACACGCAAACATCTGTGAACTGTAATAATCTGGTGACATAATAGAAAGAATATTTTATGGTGTACAGATATTTATGAAATTACTGTTTTGGTACTTAGAACACTTAGATTCCCTGAGATTAGGACATGTGAAACAACTGATGATCTGGGTTGGATTATAACTGGGTTGTGGCATTGTGAACATGTCTGTAGTGGGGAAGTTGTCTTCTTCTTCTTCTTCTTCTTCTTCTTCTTCTTCTTCCTCTTCTTCCTCCTCTTCTTCCTATTCTTCCTCCTCCTCCTTTTCTTCTTCTTCTTCTTCTTCTTCTCCTTCTTCTTCTTCTTCTTCTTCTTCTTCTCCTTCTCCTTCTTCTCCTTCTCCTTCTTCTTGCCTGTCAGCTTATGCACCAATTGTACCACAGTCTGGCTTTTTGTGCAGCCCTAATATTTCACTCAGCACAGCCTCAATAGCCCAGCGCCTTGTATAAAGAAGCAAAGGTCCCTTATTGAGGCTGTGCTTATGTCTTTTGGTTCGACAGTCACCCTCCCAAAGACATCATAGCGCTGACGAGCCAACGCCTTGCAACAGCAAATAATATGCTGCACTGTTTTGGTCTCCATTCTGCAAAATCTGCAGACTGGATTCCCATCAAACAGGCCCATAGTGTACAGGTGCCGCCTTACAGGAGCATGCCCTTTGTAGATCGCAGTTTTCATCTTTAGTTGATGCCTGTGTAACTTAAGTAGGTCGTCAGCTCTTTTCTTACATGGTCCACCTATCTGTTCCTTCTTGGTTTGTATAACATAATAATTTGAAGATGAACGTGAGTTAAAATAACAGATGTATGTGATCATGCTTGTAACATACAGACAAGAATAAGGTCGAATATACATTAAACTTTAGTCTACACATCCTGTTGTGCCACTTGCAAAAGAGGAAATATATAAACCTTTAGTCACAACTCAGAGTTATATTTATTTAACACTAAATATATAACATGTTTTGGCTGTACATTACCATCATCAGTTATCGGTAATTATAAACTTATTTTGAGAAAATTATATGTGACCACAGTTCTCATTCTTACTATGAATTCTGTTGTCATATAATTTTCTGAAAATATTTTTATAATTACTGATACCTGATGATGGCGTAGCAAAGCCGAAACATGTTGTATATTTAATATTCTCCTTCTTCCCAAGCTGTACAATCTGATGTGGACCTTGTCTTCCAATACAGTGTTTCTGGATTCCTTATGATCTCTGGCCATGCTTGCATATTTTTTATTTCCGTTGCATTTAAGTCATCTTCAGCTTCATCTTTCCGTCTTTTATGTGGTCTTCCTCTTTAACTTGTTCCTTCAATTTTAGCTGTTGCAATTTGTATTGGTATTCTTTGGTTTTGCATTCTTTCAACATGACCATACCATCTTAGCCAGAGGGATTTCTATAAATTTTACTCTTCTTGTAATGCATCCTTGTTCCTATTATCCAGCATTCTCCTTCTGTTATGGGCCTATCCATATATTTTATTTACATTCCCCCTTTCAAATATTCCGAGTGCATTTGTTTCTCCTGTGGTCATTGTATATATTTGATATTAAATAACTATAAATCCAAACTGTGATTGACAGTTCTTGTATTACCTGCTCTGGAAGATGTACTGCCCAAATTGCATATGTTACATAATGAATGGTAACATGGACACTGCAGTAATTTACAGCTGGTTTCCTGAATACCAAAGCTTGCTCTGACCTGCTTTCTCTTGCCTGTGCTATATTTAGGTGTTGGGTGACTAATCTTATCTGTCTAGTAATACCTTGTTTACACACAGGGTGTCATGAAAAGAAAGATGATGTTTACTACGTGTATGCACAAGAGTCATAACAAAGCTAATAGACTGTGGTTTAAGTGCAATGGAATAGAGTTTTAACATGTGACTGCAGTATGAAATTTAGTATTCACAGTTGCTGTGACTGCATGGTGCTGTTTTGTTGTATGGTGCTTACTAAACAGAATGACACTCTGCACATAAAGGGGCTGCTCAGATGCTTTCTTAATGTGATAGAAACTATGTTTCCAAAATTTGGAATTGATGTTGTATTTCCATGGTAGCATAACTGACTGACTGACTCCATGGAGCAGAGTCGTTCTTCAGAATCTAATAGGTTCTCAGCTACTGTGGAAATTCCGTGCACCTTATGCCATGAACAGTTTCATAACTACATTCACAAGAGCCTGACATCTCTTCCCAACTGAGCCACATCAATCTGGGCCATGCCCTACAACCATTTTCTTTGAGGTATATTCAAATATTATTCAAAGTATTCCCTGTGTGAATTATGAATAATGGTTGTAGTTAATACATGGACATTTCTTTTTAGGGGGCAGTGATGATGGAGCCAGTTGTGCCGTAATGCTGGAGATTCTTCAGATCGTCACGCAGATGGATCACCCACTAAAACACAACTTAATCCTGCTCTTCAATGGTGCAGAGGAAAATTTGATGCAGGTTGCATATAGGAGCTTATATTCTATATCATGAAATTGTCCCTGTGCTTAATTATGCTGTGAGGACATGTCATGGAGTGGAGTTCCATGTATTCTTAAACTCAGTACTAGGTGGCAGTAAGTGGTCAGTTTAACATATCGCTGATTTGCGACAAGCATGTCACAACTCAACATTTGGCATTTTTGAGTTATCGGTATAGAAAGAAACGTTAGCAGATGCACTTTTAACGGGTATAGTGTCATAACACATTTTGCGAAACTGGCCGCTGGAGAGCAGTTGTATCGTTGCACTCATAAAAAATTATAGCACTTCAAAACCTCCTGAAAAATTACACATTTTGAGTTGTGACACTGTTGTTGCAAGTGAGTGATATCAGGATCTTTGGTTGCAAGATACGATCTTCCAAAACACATCAGAGAATTTGTTATGGAGAAGAGTTTAGTGAATACATGGAACGAGTGAATTCATTTTGCTGTTGGCATTTAAAGGGGCAAGCTGGTGTATGTGATGTGAGAAAAGGAGCTTGTAAACTATGGCAGACTGTCACCCAGAACTGTTTATGAATTTGTAATGGGACAAAGTTACTTTTTCTTGAGATCTTCACCCTTCTGGGATGTTATGCAACATAGACCAGTAGTTAGTTATCAGTGTGCAGTACAACCTGTTGGTCCCATCTTCAAAGAATTCCAGGAACATTTGAGGGGCAGTTATGTAGGGAATTGTGCGGGTGGCAGCGATTAGTTCTTGGAGAACGTGACACTAGCCACTAGAGTTAGTGGAGTGTGGAAGGCTTGAAAGGGGAAGAAGGATATGAAGGAAGTAATTAGAATTGTCTAGGAGGTACTGTGAAGGAAAATGGCCCTGGGAATGTGAGGCCACCGACAGATGCAGAAGGGGAGGGGAAAGAGACCAATAAAATAAAGTAAGAAGAGGAAGAGAAGTAAAAGATATAAAAGAGAGAAAGAGAAACAAGAAAATTGAGGGACGAGGAACATAGTTGGCAAGTGAGTCCTGCGGGGTTGGGGTGACAATTGCAGAGAGGAAGAGAGCTGTTTTGTCAACAGGGGAGTAGCTGCTGTGGGATGAAGAGCTGAAAAAGTGAAAATGGACTCAGGAGGGGAAAAAGGGAGGAAATTGTGCTGCTGAGGCCCAAGGGAGGAGTAACTTACTACTAGTTTACACTGCGTGACTTCATAGAAGAGCAGAGATCTCGTTTACCTTGCTGTGGAAGCCCGAAACTACGCTTACTCTTTCTCCTCTAGTGCCATCTGCCAAAAAGTGTCTATTGATGTCCTTGGTAGAGTTTTATAATTCATCATGTAGTAGTGTGGTTAAATAATTCCTTCAATGATTACTTAAAATTTTAAAGGAACTAATATAGAATATGACATCCTCTATACTCCTGATAGTCCAGCACCATCAGGATGAAAGTGGTGCATGGCTGTTGGGTATGATGGAAGTACAAATGCTGGTTTTATATAAACATACAGTCCTCACTTTCATTGCCATTATTACTGTCAGATGGATATAATATCTGAAATACAAATCAAAGAACTGGCTGGAAAATAGAAGCACTTCCATTCATAGCAATTGAAAATGTTGGACTGATGTCATGTGAGATGTTGATCAGCTGAGTTGATTCTGCTGGGTATTGTTCAGATTGTCTGGTGCTGCCATCACTCATTTTTCACCAGAAGTTTGCTTACTGGTCCTTGCCACATTTTGTGCCACACTGTTGGGAATGCTGGATTTCAGACTCTTTATTGGACTTTCACTGTATATTGTAATTGCATCGATGGAACTGTGGCAGTATTCAAGTTTAATACTGCAATCTGCTGAGCAACATAAGAACAAAATGCAGCAGGTGTCATGAAGCCTGGAGAAACATCAGGATGTAAAACCTACTCCACTGCACTGAACCAAAAAGCTTTTCAGGATTTATCCAGTAGAATCACAGGGAAGTCCTAGGAATAGCACTCAAGCACTTACAGTAAATTCTAGATTTGTAATGTCTGTTTTTTTGCTTCAGTTATGTGTATGGCTTTTCATTTTTGTTGAAGGAAAATTTAAGGCTAATGTTTGTGTTTATTCAGGCACCAAGATTTTACTTTCCGTGTTTATTGTGCTGTAAACTTGGATTTCATCACTCATTATAATTGCTGTTTATATAATATGTCATGTATGACCAGATGTATGATAGAAGAAAATGTGTCTGAGAGTACAGGCAGCTGTCGTATGAGTTGCTGCTGTTCTCACATGTTCTATGTTATGTTTTTGTGTGCTGCAGGCATCCCACGGTTTCATAACACAGCACAAATGGGCAAAGGAAGTAAGGGCATTCGTTAACTTGGAGGCCTGTGGAGCAGGTGGACGGGAGGTTCTGTTCCAGGCTGGTCCTAACCACCCATGGATGTTGCAGGTGCATTTTGCTTATGATCAGTTATTTTTTGTATGAAAATTAAAAGTATAAAATTAATTATTGTGGTGTCTTAGATGGTTAGTGGTTCTGGAAGTTAATGACAGTGGTATACTGGTGTTGCTGCTGCTGCTACTACTACTACTACTGCTGCTGCTGCTCTACTACTACTACTACCACCACCACTGCTCCCACCACCACCACTACCATCACCACGACTTCACCACCACCACCACTCCCATTACTACCACCACCACCACCACCACCACTAGTGTTCCAATCTCTTGTCCATTGTCCAATGAAACTACAGCCCTCTTGAGCACAGCATTTTGAATACTGCCTTTGTCTTCATCCTCAGGGAAGTGGGAGAAAGAAGCCTGCTCTTTTTGTCCCATTACATAAAGCTGACCTTAGTTGTAGTCCCTGGCCATGCCATGAAGGCATATAGAGGGAGAAGAAGTATAACTCCACTTGTTCTTAACTTTGGCACTGGATGGAGGTAAGTGGTGTCAGCATCACACCTCAATCACTTTACGTCCAGGAGAGAGTGTCATTTTCCATTGAATAGGAGGCTGGGTAGGTCCAAGAGCTAGTCTTGTCTTGCCCCTGCCAGGATTCAAACCCTGGACCATCCAGCTCATAGTCTAGATACTGTACTGACTGTGCTGTCGCAGGTCCAATCTGTAGTGTGCAATTTATTTTATAAATAGAGTCCTAAATCTTGTAGAACAAAAGAGGATGTTGTAAAAAATGCAGTAAATGGTTTCACTGTGTTTTCCTTCTGAAAGTCTGTATGCACTTCTTGTCACCTACATCTGGCCACATACCCAGTTTATCGTAACCTCCTGCATATGAGTACCCTCAGAGGAAGTACTTGTCTCACGGTTTTTGTCTCTGTTAGGTTTGAGCGTTTCCTAACCATTGCGTTTGCTGAACACTTAGTAGTTTGTAGGTTCCCAGCCATATGAACAGTAGATCAAATGATTTTATTATATGTTTTAATGTCTGATATTTTGAAAAGTGTGCAAGATTGTAACATGTTTTTTCCTCAGTTGTAAGGCAAATGCCAGGGTATAACTCGCAAAGGCGGGGCATGGCCTGCACTCTTCCCAAATTAGTTTGACCACTCTGAGTTCGTATCCCAGAAAGCCTTCCAACCAGAGTTGTTAATTGTGTTGTTCTGTGTATTGTTTATGTGTAAATGTGTACTGTATTACTGCCACTGGGTGTCAACCCTGTTGCAGTTAACAAATATATCAGTATCAGGGCAATAATCAGCATATCCTCCTTAATTCATTCTTCTCTTGTTAGCCACTCTAGTTTAGCCAGTGTAGTGATAGTTGGGTTTCAAATCCAAGCTGGTACTTGGTGTTTCTGGTGTCACAACTGTTGTGTAGTTGACACACATTGATTTTTGTCGTTGTGGTTTTCTTTTAGCATTCTTACATATACTGTGTGTTTGTCATAAGCTAAATTTACTCATGCTTAGTTCTCGCCTCTCTTAAGACCAGGCATGGGAGGAATATAATTTCCTTCCATTTTTTTTGTTTGTAACTGGACTCGTTAAGTGTATCGCGCGAGCAGTGTGTGGAGCAACACATGTAACAATAATTGCTCTGTCCTGTGGGAGCGGTCTGCTGCGTAGTTCGAACTGTGTCTGAGCAGCAGAGTACAAAGCTGGACAGTCAGTGAGTGCGAACGGTAACGAAGAGTCCACTGGTGAGAATTGTCACTTATACATTTTAGTTGTAAATGCAATTACTCCATACTCTTGCACAATAAAACTCCAATATATTCTACTTGGGGATTATTGAGAGTGTGTGCGACCTGCCCGACTCCCCGTCTTAACCAGAGTTACGAGCTCCGTCCTCCCTGGGAACA
>Ga0123354_10013925_pt1 | contig 12505 bp, 11 predicted proteins | sample TergutLab28metaG_2_FD_97872 | JGI IMG/M metagenome (GOLD analysis project Ga0123354, IMG submission 97872) | Labiotermes labralis P4 segment gut microbial communities from Petit-Saut dam, French Guiana - Lab288 P4 | ecosystem: Host-associated > Arthropoda: Insects > Digestive system > Gut ... | reverse complement strand
TTTCTATTTTATTTGTTCCCTCCTCAGTGAAATTTGCCATTTCATTTGGAATCATTATATTTTCCATTAAATGCAGTTTTCGGAGTTTTTCGCCAAAACCTACCATTTTAATAAATTGTTCTAAATTTTCGGGATAGGGAATACGCGGAAAATCTATTTTCAAAAATTCCTTGTATTTTTCTCTGTATGAGGGAGAATGTAAAACGGCATAAATATAGTCAAACAGTTTTTCGGTGTGTTCGGTTTTTACATAAACCTCGCCTGCATAAGCGTTAAAATCTAAAATTTCGGTGTTTAACTGCATAAACTGCAATCCTGTTGCTTCGCTTATTTTGTCGGCAACCGCTTTGTTTAGATTGACTGTTTCAATGGTTATTGTGTCGTTTGATTTTTGACTGTTGGTAAAGGTTTTATAAAGGTATAGAGGAAAAAATTTTCCTGCTCCTAAACGTCTTGCTGTTCCTGTTAGATTAAATTCTGAAATAGTTTTAGAAACAAAAACGTATCGCCAACCACTTTCACATTGACTTGAAACAATTAAACTGATATTTTTGCAATTTATGAAATGTTGCATTATCTCTTTTCTTGCTCTTTCCATTTTTTTTGTATCATAATAAATGTATTGGCTATCAAAAGGGCGATAATTTATTTTATAAATTAAATTTTCATCAGGCTTTATGTTAAAAAAATCTTTAATGTTTTCCTTTACCTTATGTATGCTGTCATTAATGAAAACAGCATCTTTTGCGGTTACAATACCATCGGACTTTTTAAGAAATATTTCATCAATTTTAAATCCTTTTTTGTATTCTTCCTGCAATGAAAAGTCTTTGGGTACAAAGAAATAATTTGGCTTTTGCGGTTGTAATTCTGTCCATTTCACTGTTTGTAAATCATTATTCAAGAGAAAACTGTATTTTTCTTCTCGTTTGCCGTAAAGGTCGTAATGGAAAACAGTAGCATGGGATTGCGGGTACACTTCGGCTCCGCTCAGTGTCCGCCCGCAATGACGTGTGGAAGCGGTTTTTACAAAGATATTGATTGAAACACCCTGTTTGATATCAAACACATTTTTGTCTTCGCTACCATCGGGCGCAGTTTCTTTTTTCAAAGAATTGCCGTGCAGATTTAGAATGTAGATTTTGTCAAATGATTTCAAAAGGTTGTATCGCATACCCTTGAAAGTCAAACTGTCAAGAAAACTATTGTCGGTAATAAATGCTAAAACGCCTTCTTTGTTTTTTTCAATATAATGCTGTCCAAGACGAATAAATTTCACATAGTCGTTGTTTATCCATTTCGTGTTTGGAATAGTAACGCCGTTGCTGTCTTTTTTGTATTGCTCGATTTGATTGTAAATCCATTCTCCTTTGTTAGAACTTTCGCCTGAATATGGCGGATTTCCCAAAACAATCATTATGGGTCGCTCGCGTTTAATTTGCGCCGCTTCGTTTGCTTCGTCTGTCAGCCATTTTGCAAAATCAACTTTTTGCTGTTTTGCTCTGTTTTTATTGTTGTCTTCATCGAGCGAATCTGTTAAGAATATTTTAAGTCGCTGATTATTAATTGTTGCGCCGTTTTCGTGCAATAGCATTTCAAGTTTTATGTGAGCCATTGAGTATGACGCCATCAGAATTTCAAAACCGTTGAGGCGAGGAATTAAATGTTCGTTTACGTAGTTATTCCACATTCCTTTGTTGGTTTTGAATTTTTCAAAAGTATGATTTATTATTTCGGCGAGAAATGTACCTGTTCCGGTTGCGGGGTCAAGAATTTGTACTTTGTGGTATGTTTCCAACAAAGGAGCCTGCCCCATTGTAACAGTTGAATTGTCTGCCAATCCGTCTGAAACGGAAAATTCCGCTTTTAGAATGTCGTCTATCGCTCTTACAATGAAATTGACAACGGGTTGTGGCGTGTACCAAACGCCGCGTTGCTTTTTTAGTTTTTTATCGTAGTCGGTAAGAAAATCTTCGTAGAAATGAATTATCGGGTCGTTTTCGGTGCGTTTCCAAATTTCGGCGTAAACTTTTGAAATATCCACCCGATTGAACAGGTCGGCAAGTGCATCAACAATCCACGAAATGCGCGTATCTAAGTCGTAGCCTGCTATGGATTGAAACATTTTACGCAAAAACGGGTTGGATTGCGGAATGGTGGTTGCGGCTGTAAATCGTGTGAAATGATTGTTAGAATTGTCGCTTATTTTTGCGGCAAACATTCCATAAGCAATGGTTTGTGCATATAAATCGGCAAATTCTTTTGCTTTTATGTTGTCTATTAAAATGCTTTTGAAACTGTTGTACTGGTTGTAAATTTCTGAATTTACATCGTTTTTAATGTCTTCTTCTAATGCTGTTTCTATAATTTCTGCCAATAGTTTTGCTTTTGTTGCCATTTGCTTTGAAAGTTCGGCAGAGGTTTTTATCGTTTGCGGACTTGCGTTAAGAAACAGATTGACAAGTTCTTGCAGTTTTGAAAAGTTATCGGTTAAAGGTGTAATTTTATTGTTTTCAGTATTGCCGATTCGCGTTTCTACAACCAATTCGCCGTTGCTGTATAGTTGAAAAAGCAAATAATCGGTAATAATCAGATTATCAAGCGATTTTTTGTACCTGTCGAACTGATTTTTGTATTTTTTATCGTTCAAATTGCAGTTTATATCCTTTGCCTCAATATAAGCGAAGGGAATATTTTTATCGGTAAGCACATAATCGGGTGCGCCACAGTCAATTCGTTGCGGTTCATTTACAATTTGCAGGTGTTTTGAATTAAAAATACTCTCAAAGAAAGTTTTCAAAGCCGGTCTGTAACTGTGTTCGGTGGCGTTGCCTGCCTTGTACACAGTGTTGCAATCGGAAATGTATTGGGAAATAATTTGTTCCATTTTTTATTTTGTTTTTCAAAATGCAAAGATACATTTTTTTTTACACAGCTTCATACTTAATCGCCAGCAGTGTATAATCATCCACTTGTGCAGATTGTTTTTCTGTAAAAGCAGCGATATCTTCAACGATTTTTTCCAAAAACATGTCGGGCTTCATGCCGCTTGAGGCAGCCATGACTTGTTGCAGGCGGAGTGGTCCGTATTTATCGCTGTTGATATTTTGCCTTGAAAGGACGCCTGCCGTATGAATCATCAACATATCTCCGTTAGAGAGTTCACGGATTCCGATAGAATATTCTTCATTTTGTCGGGATGCGAGGGGCAGTCCATGTTGTACGGTAAAGGAGAAGATGCTTCGGTGCGAAATCATGTAATGGGTTGGCGCTCCGGCGCTTATAAACTCCAACATGCCTGTTTCGCAGTTAAGGACACCCATAAAGAGGTTCACCGTGAAGTTGCCGTTATTTTGTGAATACAGGTCGTTATTCAGGTGAAAGATAGATTGGTCAAGTGAGGAATATGCTTTGAGGTGAGAGCGTATCAGGTTCATTGTCATTAGAATATCGATGGATGTTTGTATATTGCTCAGGTCTTTTTTAGGACGGGAGACGTTTCCGATAACGAAGCAGATGAGTTGGGGTGTGATGTTGAAGTAGTCATGAAAATCGCCACCTACGTCGGGCAGATAATGTGTTTTAATGTGTTGATGGATTTTCTGCGACAGGGAAGCGTCATAAGCTTGAAAGGCGTAGAAATAACGACGGATGTATTGTGCCAATTCTCTTTCGTTATTTTTGCGCTCGAAAACGCCTGTGCTGGAGACGAGTTCTCTTTTTCTCAGCTCAATACCTCTTTGCATGTTTTCGATTTTAAGACACAGTTCCTGAAGGTCTTGATGTTGCGGCGACGATGGCAAAACGGAAATCGTCGAGCCGTTTTCGATGGCATAAAGACTTGCTCCTATTTGCTCAATCACTTTCATTCTCCGTTTCCAATACCACCAAAGCCACAATGTGATAATGACAAAAGAGAGTAGCAACGCCCCCATGCACATCAAAAATAAACGATTCCATTCGTTCATAGATTGATTTTCGTGATACGATAGGGCGATGGATATTTTTCTGTTTGTCAGGCTTTTATATAGAAACATATTATCGGTATTAGTATAGTCGTTGTTTAGTTTGACGCTTCCGGTTTCTCCATTGCGCATGTTGTAGGTCATGGAAGTAAAAGCATTGTCATTGCCGGTTACTTTGATAATATCTTGATTTTTTATGGTTATATCTCCGGCAATACTGACAACCGACCTGTCGGACGATAACATAAACATAAAAGCATGAGCATCGTTTTCGTAATAAGTTAATGCTGAATGTAAAAGAATATCAGCCCATGCTAAACTCATACTCAATCCAACAAAGCCCTTTAAGCGATCAAATTTGTCGGAAAATGGCACAAAAAGATTGATATGCGTTTGATTTTCCAATATGATTGGATTTTCCCAAAATGGTTTTAAGTGGTTTTTTTCAAAATGTTCTCGCAGAAATTTCTGTTTAATTTCGGAGATATAATCGTTGAATGAAACTCTTTCGATGTGATTTTTATCCCGCATCAGGTAGGCGTTTTGTTTGCGGGTGGAGTCGTAAAAATATATAAAAGTGGCACGTAAATCGGTATTATTTTTCAATAATTGGGACAACGCATGATATAAAAGTGCGGTGTCGTTTTCCAATGATGGGGCAAATTTAGCTATCTCAACACACGCCGTTTCGTTCTTTTCAAACAAAGAATTTGCCTGTTCGATGGTATTATTCAACGTCTGCCACGCAATTTGTTGCTCCTTATCATCGGTCATGGCACACATTTTTCGATGAACATAAACAAGCCCAACTATCAATAAAATACTGATAATCAAAATGATAATATACGTAAACTGACTTAATAACGTTTTCAATTTTATCTTTTATTTTTTTCGACAAAGTTAATAATGCTTTTCATATTTTGTCGCTTTAAAAGAAAATTATTTTCAGCACCTTTTACACAGACGGTGATGATGTGTTTGCAGTCTGTTTCATCCTGAAAAATCGTACAATCTTGCCGCGTTTGATTTTCGTATATGCTTATTTTATCGCCACTATGCTGTATCTCAAAAGAATCAAGTGGGCGCGACAATCCGGCACCGGTCATTTTCAGATAGGCTTCTTTGATTGTCCAAAGACGTAAAAAGGCATGTAAACGTTGTTGTGAGGGCGTTTTTTGCAGAAAATCCACTTCTGCCGGCGTGAAATAGCGTTCTGCAATCATCAAATTGGCTTTTCTGTCGGCGGCTTCGACGTCTATCCCCACTTCACGGTCATCGCAAAAGGCTACGGCAATGATGTTGCCGCCGTGTGTGATGTTGAATTTGAAGTTGGGAAAATCAGGAAAAAAAGGCTTGCCTTTTTCATGAAAACCAATTCGTATCTCCGCCGGATGCACGTTGTAACGCCGTGAGGCTTCCATGCGACAGAGCGTCCAACCCAATATTTTTTCGATTTTGTCCTTCTCTTTTCGGGTGCGTCCGATGGATTGTTGCTCGGCTTCTCCAAGCAGGCTTATGCAGTCGTTTTGCAAAGAAGCGCAGAAATCGGCGGATGGACGTTTTAGGGTATTAACAGTTACCATTATTTGGAAAATGTGTTCTTCAAAATTTGCTCAATAAAAGCCGTTTTCACACTTTCCATTTCTGTCTTGTCGTAAATAAACAGCAATGTAATCCGGTCTTCTATAATCTCAAAATAGAATATGACTCTGCCGCCGCCTCTTTTTCCTTTTCCTTTACTTTTGATGGCAATACGAGCTTTACGACAATTTGGGAAAATCTCATCGCCCATCATCGGATTTTCCCCCAATTCATTTAGGAACATGAGGTAATCAGTCTTTAACGACGGGTATTTTTTACTGAGCCGTTTTAATGACTTCTCAAATTCTTTTGCAACTTCAAAGTTCATTTGCCAATTCGTATGCTGATTTTAACTTACGTTTACCATTACGTGCATCTTTCACTTCATCAAGGCTTCGACGAATACGCCTAACTATTTTGTCGGCTTCCTTGTATGCAAGGAATTTTTTGTATTCGCGCTGAGACATTACAATCGTTATTTTATCCATATTTTTACACTCAAAACTATGCCACAAAGATACAACTTTTTTAGAATATATATTTTAGATACATTTTCTGATGGAGAATATCATCTTCTCAACAGTCGTGCCATCCGTTGCGCATCAATATTTCCACCGGAGAGGATGATGCCGACTTTTTTCCCGATAAACTTACTGTTATTTTCCATGACAACCGCCAAAGGCACTGCCGATGAGGGTTCTACGACGATTTTCATTTTATCGAAGATAAGGCGCATGGCTTCGACGATAGCCTCTTCGGAGACGGGGTAAATGTCATAGACATAGTTTGAGATGATGGGGAAGGTGTATGAGCCGAGCGAGGTTCGTAAGCCGTCGGCGATGGTTTCTGCTTTGCCGACGGGGATGAGTTTTCCCGAATAGAACGATTGTGTTGCATCGTCGGCGCCTTCGGGCTCCCCTGCGATGATGCGGACATTGTCGCCGAAATAATGCGCCGACAGGGCAGTACCGCTCAGCAATCCGCCGCCGCCGACCGGCGCTATGATGATGTCTAACTTCTCCTGACACTGTTCTAACAGTTCTTTACAGGCGGTAGCTTGTCCGGTGATGGTGCGTAGGTTGTTATATGGATGGATTTCAACGGTATCCGTTTGTAGTTGGAGTTGTTGTAGGACGGCTTCTCTGGCTTCGAGCGTGGGGTCGCAGAAGAAGAGTTCGCCGTCGTAGCTTTTCACCATCTCTATCTTCGTTTTTTCCGAATTTTGAGGCATGACGATGAATGCCTTCGTCTTAAACAACTTGGCGGCACGCGCCAAAGCGCCGGCATGATTTCCCGAAGAATGGGTACATACGCCACGCTGACGCTCTTCGGGCGTCAGCTGAAGCAGGTTGTTACACGCGCCCCGCGACTTGAATGAGCCGGCTTGTTGAAAGTTTTCGCATTTGAAAAATAGCTCCGTATCGTAGCACTCGTTGATGCTGTCGCAAGTCAATACGGGCGTGCGCCGGATGTATGGCGCTATACGATGGGCTGCAAGAGCGATGTCTTCTTTTGTCGGAAGAGGAAAGTTTAGTTCGGTCATTTCAAAATGATATAATAAAAAAACGGCGAAGCGCCCTTCGCCGTTTTTTTATTATTATTGCTTTTTAATCCAGTCTTCGTAAAGAGCGTTTTTATAACCTTCTGATGAATAGAATTTTAAAATCAGCAAAAATTCTTCAGCGTCTTTAACTGGAAAATGTGTTCCGATTTTTTCGCCGTCTTTGTTTAAGAAAACGAATGTGGGGTATCCCATTTTGCCATCTAACAGAATGATGGCATAAATGTTAACGCCGGATTCTTCCGTAAAGGCTGAGTAAGGATAGGTTTGACCTTTAACAACCACATCTTCTTTGGTTCCCGAATCGAACTTTGCGGAGATAAAATCTTTTTCCAACGCCTTGACGACCGTTGAATCTGCCAAAATGGTCGCTTCGGTAGTGGTACACAAATCACATGGGCTGTTGTAAACGTAAACCATGCTGATTTTGTCTTGTCCGGTTGCGTTGATGGTCTTGGAAAAGTCTTGCCATTTCGGTTGTACCTTTCCTTGTGAAAATCCGACAGTTGCAATTCCTGCAATAACTAATGTGATGATGATTTTCTTCATGAAATAAAAAATTTTTAGGGTTTTTAAATATTATACAATAAGACTATAACAAATTTCGTGCCTTTTTATTATTTCGGAGGTATTTTTTTGAGGAAAGGCAATTTTTATTTTTGTCATTTTGAAAAAAAGCAATATCTTTGCGGGGTAATTTTAATTAAAATAAAAGAGATTTTCGACATGACGGGGTTTACGGCGTTGTTTGGGTTGAGGTGAGATCATGGAAAACTCATAAAACAATTAATATGGATCAACCCAAAATAGAACGCCTGCTGCGATTAATGAAGATGCTGACCGGCAATAGAGATTATACTATTTTAGATTTATCGGAAAGGTTGGATATGTCGGTACGAACAATTTATCGCTATATTGACACTTTTCGTGAAGCAGGATTTGTTGTAAAAAAGCATGACGATGTGTTTCGACTTGACAAATCATCGCCTTATTTTAAGGATATTAGCCAACTTATTCATTTTACGGAAGAAGAAGCGTATATTTTGAAAAGTGCTATCGAAAGCATTGATGAAACTAATTTGCTGAAACAGAACCTGAAAAAGAAACTTTATACAATTTACGACTATAAAATTCTTGCCGATACAGTGGTTCATGGCAAAGATGCGAAAAATGTCAATACTCTTATAGAAACCATTGAAAATAAACAACAAGTACAGTTATGTAACTATAGTTCGGCGCACAGCAAAACTATTCGCAATCGTCTTGTTGAACCTTTTGCCTTTACTACCAACTATATTCAAATGTGGGCTTACGATATAGAAGATAGAAAAAATAAATTGTTTAAAATCAAACGAATAGAAAGCATTCAGCCGCTTTCGCAATCATGGAAATATGCCGCAGAACACAAATGCGGGAATATTGATATTTTCCGCATCAGCAGTTTTAAGACAATACCTGTAAAACTGAAATTGAATCTTCGTGCAGCCAATTTATTAATGGAAGAATATCCCTTATCTGAAAAATATTTAACAAAAGTCAGCGACAAAGAATGGATCCTTGAAACAACGGTATGCAATTTTGAAGGCGTTGGACGTTTCATTATGAGTCTGTTGCAAGATATTGAAATCCTTAACCCGGAAGAACTGAAAAACTTTATCCGAAAAAAACTGCAATTTATCGAAAAAAAATAAAGTGTGTCAAAAGTTGTCAAAACGCGGGCGTAATTTTGCAGTGTTTTTTAAATAATAAAAAGTTAGGAGGATATAACAATGAATGACAGACATTTTTCAGATTTTCACATCGCAGGTTTTACCTATTATAATGGTGTTGATGTGTTCGAAGACCTAAAAATTGGTAAAGAACTTTTGCTTAAAGCAGAACCCGAAAACCCTTACGACCCTAATGCGGTAGCGATTTACTATCAGAAAGATAAACTCGGATTTGTGCCAAGAGACAAAAACGATGCACTTAGCAAGTTTTTGAATTTAGGCTATTCCGATATGTTTGAAGTAAAAATCAACCAAGTTAACCCCAATACCTACCCCGAAAAACAAATTCGGGTTGTAGTGCGGATAAAAGAGAAATTATAGATTGATTGAGATAATATGCGTTTTAAATTAAATTTAAACATTGAAAATCAGGTTTATGGAAACAGACTTCCTATAAACTACCAATACGAACTATCGGCTTGGATTTACAAAATCATTGCTCAAGGTGATGAACAATATGCCCAATGGCTTCATCAAAATGGCTTTTCCGAAAAACATCGGAATTTCAGATTGTTCGTATTTTCAAATTTGTATAGTCAAGGGATAAAATTTGCAAAAGATCGCTTGATATTTGTTTCCGACAAAGCCTCGTTTTATTTGTCGCTACTCCCCGAAAAATCAACAGAAGCGTTTATAAAAGGGATCTTTAAAGAGCAAACGTTTTCTATCGGCGACAGGATTAGCAAGGTACAGTTTAGGGTTCAGCAGGTTGAAATGATTCCGCCGCCCGACTTTACCGAAGAATTTGCCTTTAAGACAATATCACCGGTAGTAGTTTCTGTTGGACAAGAAGATGGCAGATATTCGCATTATGCCTCGCCCGAAGAAAAAGATTATGGACAACTGATAATCAACAATTTGAAAGAAAAATACAAGTTGTTTTATAACAAAACATTTGAAGAAAATTCAGATTTTCAATTTGAATTATTATCGCCGGTACGCTCCAAGTTAATCAAAATTAAAGCCGGGACAAAAGCGGAAACTATGGTGAGAAGTTTTCTTTTCACATTCCGATTAGAAACAGATAAGGAACTGCTGAAAGTGATGTATGAAGCAGGGATGGGTGAAAAAAATGCGCAGGGGTTTGGGTGCGTGGAGGGGTGAAAAAAAAAGGAAAATGATTTTTTATCGAATAGCAGGAATTAAAAAAAAAGGTTTATCTTTGTAGCATCAAATATAGGGCGATATGAGTTTAGATACAGTATTACAAATAGGTAAAGTATTAAGGAATTCGGAAAATAATCTGAAATACTTTAAGTATGTCGAACCTTGTCCAAAAGATAAAAATGGAGATTATCCAATTTGTATCACTATCCCTGTGAAAGAAGATTTTAGTTTTGATTGGAGTAACGTAAAATTAACCCCTGAAAAAGAACAAAAAAATCTTTATTACTTGAAATTCAAGACTTCGGATGCAGATACAAGTCCGAATAAATATTTTTTCGGCGATATTTTTTATTCTTGTAAAACTGATATTGACAACAAAACAGGAAAGGTAAAAGAAGCAAAGAAAGATTTTGGCAATTATACTCTAATAAAAGGAGATGCTTTTACTAATGCAGGGAAGTCATATGGCAAAATTCTTGAAAAATGCTATTGCAATTATGCAAATTCGTTATTGGAAGACATCCAAGATGTGAAACAAAAGCAGAAAAAAATAAAAGAAATTGTAAAAGCAGTAAACAATAAAACGACAGAAACACTTTCAGAACAAGATGATTTATTTGGTAAATTCATGGAACTTGTTAACAGCAACAGTTTGATACGATTTCATTCTGCTTTTGAGAAAAATTTGGATAAGTTTAAGTCTATATTGATCTATGCTCCTGCATTTGAAAATATTTTGAATGAAACAAATAATATTGCAACTCATTTTGACAATTGTAAAGAATTAGAAAATAAATATATCGGAACTGTTTATCAAAATGTTTCGGATAAAGTGAAAAAACAATTATTTGGAAAACAAGATAAAGAATTATCTTTGAATGAAATATTGAATATTTTGGATGATACAAAAAAACAAAATATTCTTCGATATGCAAATTTTAACGTATTTATTCATTTTGAATTTCATAAAGAGAATTCCATCATTCATTGGTATCAAATAAAAGATGCATTTGATTTATTGATAGAAAAATTAAATAGTGAAATTACACGAAAAACAGACTTTGGATTAGTGCCTAATGCTTATATTTATCGTACTTTATGTTCCGGAAACAGTAAAAATGACATACAATTTCCCGATTTTGAATTAGAGAAAGCGTATAAATCATTTGTGTTTAATTCTGATACATTTGCAGATTTTTTATACGCTGGCAACATATTAGACAAAGTGCGTTCTGAAATTATTTATCAAGGTAAGGATAAAGAAATTCTTAGATTCACCAAAGAATCATTCACAGCGAATTTATATCAAGAGAAAGATCTATTACAAGTTCAGTTGGAGTTTTTCAAGAGAATTAAAGATGAATTGAATTTTGCTCTTCATTCTCAAAACTATCCTAAAATAGAATTTGATTTTTTGAAAGATATAAAAGAATGTATGTTTGAAAAAATAGGAAAATTCCAGTTGATTGATAAACAAATATTCGGAGAAGAAATAAACTATTATGTTCCGAGAAATAGAAATGATTCTGATTTTGAGACGTTGTCATCAATGCAGGATGACTTGATAGATTTATTGAAAAAGAAATCAGATATTCCCATTATCAAACAACATAAATATAAGATGAAATCACATCTAAAAAAAATGTCAAACAGAGTGGTTCAAGTTCGTTTGAAGAAAAACCAAACGGAACCTGGGCATGAATCTAAATATTTTGATCTTTTCAAAATAGACTTGAATTATTATTCGTTTGAAAATGGAATAGATTTAAAAGGAGGTGATCAATATTTATAAATAACAATACCCCATGCAAAAATACATAACCCAACTACTCGAAATGCTTCAAGAGGCGCACGCCAACCGTCCGGCGCCCCGTTATCTTGAACTTCCCGAAGAAATGGAATGTCTTCGAGATATAATTGATATGGATATGTCGCTTGAAGAAGATGAACATACAATGGAAAGCATCTTCGGTGTGCCGCAAATCTATTTCCCGCCGGAAGATCGGCTTTCGGATGACCAAATTCGGCAACTTATACAGGGGATTCTTGACCTTTGGTATGTCTTCCATTATGAAGCCGATTTTCGTCAAGGCGAGTTTACTGAACGGGAACAATACACTAAACTTGTGAATTGTTGGAAAAAAACATATCCGCTTTTCAGAGGATCCAATGGGACTTGGCATATAGAAATGTATGACTATGAACTGAATTGGGATGAGGACGAAGGTCGTTACCTGTCCGACGAAGAGTATTATACTAAAAATCCGCTTCTGAAATTGGAAGATTTTGAATTTGATAAAGATGAAAAGCAATTTTTTTAAAATTAAAATATTTATTAACATATTAAAAAACAAAAAACATCATGGAAGTTACAGAAAAAAGCACTAAGTCGGAAATATTAAAGGCGTATGAAACCTTGTTAAAGGGTGTTCAAACTGCGAAAGCTGAAGTTCCGAAACAAGTTCAGGAAGAGAAACAAAGAAAAGAGACACTGGATAAGGTCGCAAAGGTTTCAAACGAGG
>Ga0123354_10013923_pt1 | contig 12506 bp, 3 predicted proteins | sample TergutLab28metaG_2_FD_97872 | JGI IMG/M metagenome (GOLD analysis project Ga0123354, IMG submission 97872) | Labiotermes labralis P4 segment gut microbial communities from Petit-Saut dam, French Guiana - Lab288 P4 | ecosystem: Host-associated > Arthropoda: Insects > Digestive system > Gut ... | reverse complement strand
TACAGCTATATTAAATGGCGTCACTAATTGTTCAGAAATATTCTACAATTGTTTTAAACCAAAAGATAGGGTAACTCTATAAGGAATATAAATTTAAAAAGCTGTAACATTACACCGCTGTAATATTGTACTGCTGTAATATTATACCGCTGTAATATTACACCGCTGTAACATTACACCGCTGTGCGCGTGTGTGTGCACGTGCGTGTGCGTGCGTGCGCGTGTGCGTGCATGTGCTGCGCGCGCGTGTGTGTGTGCGCACGCGCGCGCGCGTGCATGTCTCTGTGTGTGTGCTCGCGCGTGCGTGCTTGCGTGTGTGTGCGTGTGCGCGTGTGTATGTGTGTGCATGTTTGTATGTGCTTGTGCGCGTGCGTGTGCATGTGTGCGCGCGTGTGTGTTTGTGCGTGCGGGTGTGTGTGGGCGTGTCTTCGTGCGTGAGTGTGTGTGTAAGTTTGTGCGCGCGTGTGTGGGTGTATGTCCTCGTGCGTATGTGTGTCCGCCTGTGTCTCTCTTTGTTTCAGTGCCATTTTAACCTCAGCCATATTTCTTGCACATCGTGATTAGCCGGACAGCCAGTGTCGTACTTTACTGATCATTGACTACAACATGGCGGAAGGATCGGCTTTGTTTGGCGGGAGCAGCACTAGCGCCGATCCTCGCACTGGTTCCTGTAACGTAACGCACTGCAGCAGTTTAAAATTAATCCAATGGCGCCAATTAATTTAGTGCTCCAAATTGGTGTATTATAATTGATAATCGAAAATGCAGTTGAAACCCGATATAGCGCCACCCTTATTTTTCCACTGTAATTTGAGCCGTGTGTCGAGTGTGGCTGTCAGTCAAAATGTTCTGTAACAGGCAATTTCTGTTCACACTCTTTCGTGGTAATTAATTGGAAGTGGCCCCATATCGGGGATTGATTCTGCGCATTTGCGTAAATAAATACCCTGATTAATTGCGATGTAAAGACTTTGCGCCTTTGCAGATAGTTGTTAGCTTACCGCGTGATGGCTGCAGCTGGCTACTGAATAATTACAGCTGGATGTGTGAGATCGGGGATTTGAAGTCAGGCAAGACCTACAAACAGGCGACATTGAGAATCTTCGAGCTTTATCCGAGAGTGCGAGATGTAAATTTCTGACAGCGGTGATGCTGAAAATTCTAGTCTTATGGGATGTGAGAGTCTGCCGTTGGGTAAGTGGTTTTCGACGTTTCGAAATATTGTCGGGTTTTTGCGTCTATTTGGCTGTTGGAAATGTTAATACACAACGTTTCTCCGAAAATTCTGGAAACACTCGTTCAGCAATGCAGTGTCACATCCCAGAGAACATGGTATCCTTTATTACCACTTTAGTGTCTAGAGGTTACCGCAGGTACTGTGAAGTTTAGCACTAAAATAACCTGCAAAATTCCTCTATGTTTTCCATCTGACACTCATGTTATATGGCAACTCTTTCCCGATGCAGCAATATCCGGTTGATCTGTCAATCTGTGTTCTCACTGAGGTACGAACTGAGACTTTGTGCGTAGAAGAGATTAATTTCAGCTTTCATAGTTCACAGGAGAGTTAAGCGGCCACACACGAAGTTAGGTTTTGTCTAACTAAGCAACAAACGAAAAGAATCTTATGCCTATTGGACCGTGCATCATCTTGATAGTTGAATAAAGGTAGACCAACTTGATGACACTTGCTTTATTATGTCAATTTACTGCTCAACATGTTTCGGATGTTAATACATCCATCCTCAGGGGCTTGCGACTACTTGGTGCGTTATTGTGTAGGCTGTAATGTGCTGTAATGATAGAGGTTCAAACGAAAAGAAGTAATGCCGTGTGACATGAACAAAGACAGTGCGTTCAGCTTCGTGCGTTACTTTCAAGGTTTACATCAAAACAAACTATTTCAAAATCCGAAATCAACATTTGTTTTATTCTGCTCCAACTGAATGTGCTTATTCCGTGTATCGGGTCTGACAGCTCTGACACACTGCTGCAAAAGCGTTTGAAATCTCTGCACATGAACTTGGTGCCGGAATTATTTTTTTAATTTTAGCACATCCTGTATATAAAATGTGAATAATACAGGAACCAAATACTTTAGAATTATGAAACAAACTGCATTTTGAAGAGAAAACACTGAGAGTATACACCATGTTTAAAATATTCGGTACCTATATTTGTTGAATAAATATATAAAATGCAACTTTGGCGGTTAGCGGTGCGGTACGTCAACTATAGTTGACGTTAGGCGTCTAAAGTTTAAAGAGCAAACCTCAAAAAGCAGCACACGTGTGCGCTGTTGTCCTGCCTCTGGAAGAGGAATAAGTCACGTGGAGGCCATCGGAGCACTAGGTGAGAATCGGTGAAGGCGGTGGACAGAGTGAGATGGGCGCTGATTGGAAGAGTGAGGAGCTAAAATGAGGATAGGACGAGATGCGTAATGAGGATCTTCGTAATGTTTACTGTTCCACAAATATTACTGGGACCATGAGTTCAGGCATACCGGGAGGTCGCTCTGTGTCCTGGCGTAAGAAGTGTCTGACATTCTCAAGACACAGCGATTCTTCGCAAAGTCGGCAACTAATTACCCAGCGATACGGCGTAACATAGCGAAGACTTGAATCTTGAAAAACAGAACTGCAGTATGACGTTTTAAAGACCGGAAACACGACGGCAGCGGGGTGACGTAGACGAGAAATTCATGGAGAATTTTAGTGAGGCAAGCTCAATGGTAGGGACCAGTTGGAGATATTATTAAAATGGACCTTACAAGAGTAGAATTGGATTGTGTGGATTGTAATCATTTGGCTCTGGATGGATGACCAGTGACAGGCTGTTCTGGACAATGTCATGTCCAGATACAACTGGGAAATTTCTTCGGTAGGTGAGTTAATCTCAGCTACTCACTAAAACCTCCACACCGCGCATTTACTCAGTAACATGCAGACGGCTCCAAACAGTAGGCAGAACAAAGTATTTAAAATATTTAACACAACCCTGCCAATGTGCACACAAACAGACTTCCGTATCGGAAAGTTCGAGCAAGAGCGAAAGTCACATGCACATGCTTACGGAAGTAATAAATGTCAAGTGAGGAACTGATAGAAACATCCGAGAGCAGCCAGATGCTGGAACCATTTAAAGACGAAGGCCAACCGGATTTGATTTAAAGTTCCGGTCCGTACCGCGAAGTAAAAACCAACCAGTTAATGCTGCATAGGAAAATTATTGCTGTTTTTTCTCAGATCCACACAAAACACATACGTGCACTGTGTGGGCTGAACGTAGAATTGTTGTGTGTTAGACAGGCGGTACATATAGTGACCACTGTGCGGTACATATAGTGACCACTGTGTGCTATAAAAACTTAAGAACAAACATTGCTTTCAAGTACCAGAAGAAATATCTGTGGGACATCGTGTATTGTCGTGCATTGTCGTGTATTTTCGTGTATTGTCGTGTATTGTCGTGCATTGTCGTGCATTGTCGTGTATTGTCGTGCATTGTCGTGTATTGTCATGCATTGTCGTGTATTGTCGTGCATTGTCGTGTATTGTCGTTCATTGTCGTGTATTGTCGTGTCAAAATTATTACACACTTTATTAGTTACTTGAAAAACGAAATTACACGCAGATTTATCAGGTAAAGTTTAGTGATGAAATGAAAAGAATGTTGTGAATAGGACTGGAGTAGCATACAGTAACTGTACTGTGGCTACCGTACATATTGGTAACAGTGTGCACTGATATAGTGACAGTGAGGATTGGAATGGCATACAGTAACTGTACAGCAATATTGGCACATGGCTTTAACAGCTGTGGCTACCGTACGTGTTGGTAAGCCTAAGTTAGGACCTGTACAGTAGGCTACCTATCGATGTTCTAAAGATCCTGTGTCTCTGTATATCAGTTATGAAGGTACCTTCAGACACAGTGCACAACAGTCAATATTTACTAGCTGAACTGGTATTCTTCACCACGACGCAATTTCAGTCCCTGCAGATCCATCGGAAGCTTATCTTGACGTCGGATACCTCAATGAAAACAAGCAGATGATTTTGTAAATTTCTTTGAAGCCAAAACTCTTCCGTATGTTTGGGAACTCCCGCAGTTTATTTAAAACGGAAACTACGACCTGGCACTTTGACTACTGTGTTGACGTACTGAACCTGTTTTTTTCCTTTCTTTGCTGGAAACGTTCAGGTGGTAACCTCTGGTGTTGAACGCTTGTGCGGAGTTAGCTGCCCATTTGAAGACAGGCGAGTGAGTGAAGATAGCAGCCCGTGCGAAAACAGCTGACCTTGTTGTAGTGCGAACTGAGGAGCGCCACGGTAGCTACTTTTCGTCCTTCATTCTCTGTACTACAGGCATACAGGATGAGCATAAAGTCTTTCCCTGATTACAAACATTTATTACAAGAAAACTATGTGGAATACAAACATATTTTTTTTGCCAATACTTAATTTAGTTTCTAAAATTTTATGTCATGTGTTTATTGTAACATTTGGTTTTTGGTTGCAATATTTCGAAACAGATGGATTGAGATAGATGGTCCGACACCCTGGCCACCACGATCGCCGGATATCACCCCCCTTGACTTCTTTTTTGGGGGTATGTTAAGGACAAAGTGTTTTCGACACCAGTTCCAGATATTACAAATTTGAAGGCAAGAATAACAGACGCTTTTGCTGCAATAACTGAAGACTTGTTGGAGAACACGTGGAGAGAAACTGATTATCGGTTAGACGTTCTCCGTGCAAACAAAAGGAACACATGTTGAAGTGTACTGATGTGTTGTAAAAAAACTTCTTGAGTTACATTTTGAAAAAGAAGTGTTAGTATTCCACGCACAGTAGTTTTCTTGTAATAAATGTTTGTAATCAGGGAAAGACTTTATGCTCACCCTGTATGTTTTCCTTCCTGTCACTCAATCAGGCACACCTCATCTTCCAGTACAGTCAACACTTTCCAGGGAATGTTTAAGTGTATTTTTTGTGTAGTCGCTGGAAACGTCAGGAAACCGCGTTGAAGGAACGCCGATAGAATGTGACAGCGGCAGATAGCATTTGGCGCGGCCTGACAGACAATCAGTTGGGTTGTGTCGCCGCTGATGAATGTGGGAACTTTCCGTGTAATTTACTGAGCAATTGAAGAATCCATTCGCCTATCGTCTTTTATTGAAATCTAAGCCAACAGATGCAGATAATATAAGACGGGCCGGTCATTGTCTCCCACACGCAGCAAGGAACGCCGCGTGTTGCAAAAAGAACAAATTAGTGCGTGCTTTTGTCTGGTGGTGCATGACGAAGGGCAGCCTTCGAGAAATATGACGTCTTGCAGGAGGTAACGGCTGTCTGCAGCTCCAGGATATATCGTCTGCTGTAAAGGTGGACGGATCAGCTTTCTATGGAACATCGGTAAATTTATATCACACTGCAGTGATTCATGCTGTAATCCAGCTATCTTCATAAACACCCCTGCAATAATTTCGAATTCTCTCAGATGTCTATTGCTTTCGGTAAATTCAAGGGCCATTTTGAACATGATTGTATGCATATTTAGCCCTCTAAGGCACAGTGGTGACTATATGTACCATCCACCTCAACAGTCACAAACACCACATTTAGCCCTTTAAAGCATAGTGGTGATTATATGTACCATCCACATCAACAGCTACAAACACCACATTTAGCCCTTTAAAGCACAGTGGTGACTATATGTACCATCCACCTCAACAGCTACAAACATCACATTTAGCCCTTTAAAGCACAGTGGTGACTATATGTACCATCAACCTCAACAGCCACAAACACCACATTTAGCCCTTTAAAGCACAGTGGTGACTAATATGTACCATCCACCTCAACAGTCACAAACACCACATTTAGCCCTTTAAAGCACAGTGGTCACTATACGTACCATCCACCTCAGTAGTCACAAACACCACATTTAGCCCTTAAGCACAGTGGTGACTATATGTACCATCCACCTCAACAGTCACAAACACCACATTTAGCCCTTTAAAGCACAGTGGTTACTAATATGTACCATCCACCTCAACAGTCACAAACACCACATTTAGCCCTTTAAAGCACAGTGGTCACTATACGTACCATCCAACTCAGCAGTCACAAACACCACATTTAGCCCTTAAGCACAGTGGTGACTATATGTACCATCCACCTCAACAGTCACAAACACCACATTTAGCCCCACACACCCTACTGGTTTGTCGCTACGATTCACACAACAAACAATCATTATTTCCCTAACTTTTGAGCCACCTCGTCTTTGTAAAGGATGTGCAGTGTTTTTTCTGTTAAACTGGTGTTCTGATTGATTTTAGACGAAGTACAGGTTTCAAACAGGAAGACACAGAGTGTCCATTTTATCGAGTTCCCGACGAAGGCAGCTGTAGCACTTAGACATCTCAATCCCCAGGGATATCCCGTTATAGCCGTCGTGTTCTGAGACACTGTAACAGCGACAGCGTGTGCACTGCGAGCGACAGAGCGAGCTGTTTTGTTTGTCGTAATAGCAATGCGATTCGTGTGGCTTCAGCAGTCTTTTATTGTCTATTGTGTTCAATATTGTAACGTGCCGCCACTGAAAATTCAGGAAATGAAGGTGATATTGTTAGGTACCTGCGAGTCGCAGTTACGGAGACAGCTGACGGAGTCCCGTGCACAGTGACACAGTGACTGTTGACAGTCGAGCAGCAGTGACAAAGAATCAGCAAGAAATAAGTTTTGTACACATGCTGCTTCGTCATTAGAGAAATGATGTGCATTTACGTAGCAGGCGAATGTAAAGTTTGTTGGGGAAACTTTCTTAGCTTCCGACGGCGGAGCTGCAGATCGTTAGCTCAGCTATGCCTAGTTACACGTTTTTAGCTTAGCTTAGCTGCGCCTAGTGACGTCACTACAAAAATGTGTGAATTGTGATATAGAAAAACATTAAATCGAACAGAAAAAAAGGGGACATGTTTCTTGGCTGTGCCACGTGTCCTGTATTGCGTTACGCTTCCTTGAACCACCTGAGACGGGATAGCTCAGTCGATATAGTGACTACACAACGGGCTGGACGACAGACGAATCTGGCCAGGAGTCCCTCTAGGGGCTAGATGTATTGCTACTCTCCAAAGTCCTACGGAAGCTAAAGAGTTCTCTCGGCTTCTTATTCAATGAAGCAATGGACGCTCTGCCTGAACGTAATCGGCCGGAGCTTGAAACGTATCACTCACCTCCATCTGGTGTAGAGATTAAGAATGAGTGCAGCATGAGTGTATTTTATTCTTACCCAAAAGCTATTATGGCAGACACAGCAATAATTTCACCTTTACCTTGACCTTTTGCTTTATTGCTCTTGCGTCTTGTGTATCGTGAAAATTGTGTATATGTATACACGTGGGCTACACGTGTGTGTGTATATATATATATATACATGTGTGTGTGTATATATATATATATATATTTATATATACACACACACATACATTCATTCATTTTCTGAGTTCTGGGCAAGAGAAGTGACGTTAATACCAACCAGACGTGCACATAAACTGACCAGCGTTATAATCGCCACCAACACAGTGACTCTAAGCACGAACACACAGGCTGGCTTCACTGGGTGCAATTTCTTGGCAATAGCCTGGAGAGGCTGCCGAAAACTAGGTTAAATCTAAGGCAGGCAGTCGCCCTAGAGATTAGATTTCAAATCCAGGACCTCCAGAGTGTGGAGCGACCTTTGGTGTACTTCTGGAAGTTCAGGAATATATCTTGGTTTCGTAAAATTTGAGGCTGCAAAAATCTGCTGACATTTGTTGACATGATGTATTGCAGTTTTGTTTAAAATCGGACAAAATTATTGGACACTGTGCATTTAGACTTGTACCTGTGTCAATACACAATACGAGTAGGCCTGTCATTCAAGTGTCAGAGACCCGTGCGGCTGGAATGTCAGCCGTGACAGTGTTTATCCTGTACTTTTTGCTCGGTGTTCAAAGGAAAGTGGGACAAGGCACTTTAAAGCAAGACTCGACCAGTTCCCTGCACTTGTTATCAACTTAACTGTTCACTAAGTGTCCTGCCACTCGATTTCTGACAGCCCAGTTTGATAAACAATAAACAAACAAATTAAATTACGGCGCGCGTCGTAAATGTAAATTCATAAATATTTATCGTTGTGCCAAGCCTTTCGAACAAAGCTGTTGAAAAATCCATGCCTGTGGTACACAATGTGTACCGGATGTCAGCAGAACACAGCGACGCTACAAGCTGACGGTCGCACCTCTAACAGTCACGGTGCCCTCGTGAATGTATATTTATCGGCGACCAAAAACAGACGGCCTTCCCACTGTCGAATTTCGGACAGCACATTATGTGCAGACTTGTAGCGAATGTCACTTCACCAGGGCATTCAGTGTGTGCAGTGCGGGTAGGAACTAACTGATGTCGTTAAATTATGTATGCTTATTATTATTACTTAGCCGTTTGTCATGAAATTCGCGCTTGTTAGACAATTCTTTTTCAGGCAATCACATAGCGATCATCATCAAAATTCGGTAGAGTTGAGGCGGTTACTATATTTCACAAACAGACGGACGGACGCGGTCTGCACACGAGGAGATCTTGTTCAGAACGTAAAGAACGCCTAAGATACACTCCTTTCAAAAGTCTTAGGATTTCCGAGATGCTCGAAGGAACGCCATCGAGATTGTCACAGGTGTCAAGGCAGCCTAAATACCTGACTTGTTACGTTTCGTCCTTCGCAGTGCGCCAGTCCGCTGGCAGCCATGTTGTGCCAACGCCTATTGGCCTGACCGTGACACCAGAAACAGTCTGCGCTACTCTGGGCATTTCTCCGACATTTCACCGTCTGCATAGTGATAATGACAGTTGTGTTGCACGTAACCAGCACGGTACAGCCTCGGTTTAATTAATAAACAAATACCGTATTCTTCACCGCAGGAAAAAACAGGCTGTTTCCATTACAACGGAAAATCATTAAACCCTCTGAAAGGAAGAAAACAGCTCTTTAATCCGGGAACTCAGCGAAAGGCATTGCTTTGTTTCAGTAAAATGTCGAGTCTTTAAAGTTAGTTGTTGTGCCTAAAGTTAGTTCTTGTGCCTAAAGTCAGTTTTTGTGCCTAAAGTTAGTTCTTGTGCCTAAGGTTAGTTCTTGTGTCTAAGGTTAGTTCTTGTGCCTAAGGTTAGTTCTTGTGTCTAAAGTTAGTTCTTGTGCCTAAAGTTAGTTCCTGTGCCTAAAGTTAGTTCTTGTGCCTAAAGTTCAAGCGATTTAATCGTTTTTGCTTATTCAACTTTTTCACACGCAAGAGAAGAAAATTTGGGACTTACGTGTGGGTCTTTTGGGTTGCCACCTTCTAGCACATTAGATCTATACCGACGTTTCGGAGAACACGCTACCTGCATTGTTTACGGTAAACACATGACAGTGTGTCCTTCCTTCGATATCCTAGCAGACTGCAAGCTGTTGTGTCCGAGCAGCTAAAATGAGGCACAAATCTGCTGCTGCTGATATCCACCGACTGACACCACGCATAACTTCTGATATCTTCTGTCAAATGTTTTTTTCTCTCGATATTTACCTTTGACCTGCTTGAGACACGTAATTACAATACTAACACGATCTATATGCCTAGTTCGTCGCTTGGCAACAGGCATAACGTTAGAATTAAATGTAAAATCGGTATTATTATATGCTTGTGAAACTTGGAAAACTACCAACCAGATAACAAGACGACTACAGATATTTGTTAATAAATGCTTAAGACGAATAATGAGTATAAAATGGACCGATAAAATTACGAACGAAGAACAATGGAGAATCAGCCATCAGAAGTCAATAGAAAATCGGATAAAAAGAAGAAAATGGAATTGGATTGGACACACATTACGTAAAGAAACAGGAGCAATAGAGAAAACTGCATTAGACTGGAATCCTCGGGGGTATAGAAGGAGAGGTAAGCTGAAGAGGACGTGGCGAAGGAAATAGAGGATGAGATAAGGAGCACAAGAAGATCACGGAAAGAGGTCAAGCGGATAGCTGGAGACCGCAATGGCTGGAAGCTCTTCATGGATTCCCTATGCTCCACAAGGAGTAAAAGGATCTAATAATGATGATAACGTTAGAATTACATTTCGCTCGGTATTATTCAAACGTTGGGTGACAACAGTACATGCTCACAAATTTATGTCCCATTTTAATGAAAATATAGAGTTACGATTATTACAGGTTCGTCTGGCTACAAACGGGCCGTTAAACCGGCAGCCACTGCTCTATTAACGACCCGGAACTTGCAATATAAGCTGATGGTGCTAGCGAGTGAAGAAAGCACTGGGCCCTTGGTCGGTTGAGTGACCTGTATTGGGAGAAAGGAGGGACTTCCCACCTCTGTGAAAAAGAAAAGATAGAGATAGAAGGAACTAATGTTTTGCGTGTTTGATTTGTGTGGGTGTCAAACTTGGCTCCGTTATATTCAGGGTAAAAAGAGATTGAGAATGTTTAGGGAGAGGAGGCGGAGAAGTTGCTGGTGGGAATATTGAGATTTGAAGGGGAGGAAGGGGTAGGATGATGGAGGAAAACTGAACACCAAAAAGGCGCACTTATCCCAGCACACTTGACGTGGACAACGTGAGATACACACAGAATTTTTGTCGATTATTGTACGGGTGGGGCCAATATCCTAAAATAAAGTTATGCTTTTTGTTCTTTTGTGTATAGCAAGAGGGGCGAGATAGTGATAAGGTATATCGTGATGCTGGCCGTTGTGGTTCAGTACAGGATGACGGCGTGGCAACAGTAGCACAGGCCGGGTCGCATAACGTGACAAAATGTACCAGCTGCAGCATGGCTGTTGTAGAGCGTCCCTTGCGAACGGCGTTCGATGTGGGCAGAGAAGTACAGTTAAGACAGACATCATTTCATTCGGTTCGTCTGGAACGTCGACAACAACTACCAGACCAGACGGTGTTGCAGTGCAGAAGAGCGCAGTTCCGATTTTCCCAACCACAACAACAAATCGCGTGATGCAATTCGACCACAACACTCCTTTGTTTCATTTCACCCATTGCCAACAAACCGAAAAACGCACAGAGATTATGAAATTTACTTTGAATTGAAATTTCCCGACGTTGCGACGCATCTCCTTACGTACTTTTCTGTAACGTTTGTCTAGTCTGCTACCAAGCAGAGTGAGTTCGTTCTTAGCACCGACCGCTGGAGCTTCATCGCGGAACATTTTACACTTGCTTGAAAAAGACAGTGTCTTGCTGAGGTTTTCACTTTTCAGTGCACTTCTTATGGCAATTATATCGTCTGTCGACAGTTTCGGAGCAGTCAGTGTTGGCGTTCTCACTGCAGTCTGCAGGAAACTGCATTCTTCTCCATCACAAACTCACTTTTTTTAATCTGCCGTAGAGATTGAGCCAAAAAAAAAAACTCCTGTACGGCGTAATATTCCGGACGACTGGAAACATAACGTTTGTTTTTTCTCAGTTTCCATTAGAAACATCTCTGAAACAAATCCTGTATTTCGCGCCAGCAAATTTGAAATGTAATGTACCAGTCTGCAGGGCTGCCCAGTAGGTAAATACTGCGACTGTGCCCAATGCTATGTACGTATCGGCGAGGTGCACAACAGCAATGTAAAGATGCTGTAACATACTTGTACAACATACAGTTTGTCATGCTGGTACCAAGGTGTCGGAACAACCTGCTGTCTCCATATTGACGATGCACGACAGCAAGGATATAAACGCCTAGTTAAGCCTATAGACAATAATTTCCGCCCCTCGCAGCCCGGGACAGGACAGAGGCGTGCTCCTGACTACCCTGCTTTCTGAACAAACGAGCTCTCCAATTTGAACGCCAATGTGTTGAAGAAATTTGCTGCCTCGAGCTTACAGGGTTGAAGTTACAGACAGCAGGCTAGCCAACATTATGGACGGGTTCTGGAATGTGACGATGTCTTGGGTGAGTGGCTGACGACGTTTCGAAACAACTGGCTAAGCAGTTCAAGGAGGCAGGAAGATTGTTCGAAACGTCTGAAACCCTCATGAAAGACACAGCTGCATCATGTCGCAGAAGATCTTGATCCTCAAATATTCCGCTGTGATAACCTTAAATATCGTTATTTGAAGAAAGTGTCTTCCTCTGTGTGTCCTCAATATAGGGGCAATGTGTTCTTTCGAAACGTCGATAATAGTGTAGCAAAAGTCACCTAGTCATGTACCGATGTGAAACTGGCTGAACGACACGGACGAACCGGTGACGAGCAACACGAAGCGCCGTTCTGTGACGAAGTTGCTTATAAGGCGCCGCGCGTCAGTTGCTTGTAGCAATTTGTCACTGAGGGTACTTCATTGTATTTACTGTTTTATTGTTCTATATCTTGTACTGTGTTCGTTTTAACTTCTTTTGTAATGTGTGTGTGTGGGTGTGTGTGTGTGTGGATGTGTGTTTGTGTGTGTGTGTGTGGGTGTGTGT
>Ga0123354_10013922_pt1 | contig 12506 bp, 3 predicted proteins | sample TergutLab28metaG_2_FD_97872 | JGI IMG/M metagenome (GOLD analysis project Ga0123354, IMG submission 97872) | Labiotermes labralis P4 segment gut microbial communities from Petit-Saut dam, French Guiana - Lab288 P4 | ecosystem: Host-associated > Arthropoda: Insects > Digestive system > Gut ... | reverse complement strand
TGCACACATACTGCGGAAAGTACTAATGTAAAAATACAATAGATTCAACACTGGAACTAACGATATAAGCACCATGAATAGTATCAACAGAATAGTTGCAACACTGTATTCCCTAGGGACATAGTTTGTCTCAGGAATATAAGTATAAATACCCTGCATGAAGGAGATGATGATGATGATGATGATGATGATGATGATGATAATAATAATAATAATAATAAATGAGTGTTATTTTAAAGTCGCACTGCAATTGTGAAGTTTAAATTCCTTTAAATATGACACGCACGACTACTGGCTATGCTACTTGGGTGTACGTTCGGCTCTCTTGACAAGTTGCCATTCTCCGGAGAGAGAGAGAGAGAGAGAGAGAGAAACCGCGGCCCCCCCCCCACACACACACACACACCTGTATTTGTAAGCGTCTACACATAAATAACCATGGATTTAACAGCGACGTGTGCCGTTGGAGGTGTGACGAGAAAGTATAAACCATGTTACACAAAATATATTTTGTAGAGTGAGAGAGAGACACAAAATATGGGGAAATGTGATTAGCCTGCTGAGAGACGAAATATGTTTGTGAATACTATTATCGGAACGCATATTGACATACATACATACCTACCTACGTACATAAGTACAAACAAATAAAAACAAACAAACAAACAAACAAACATGCATACATACATACATACATACATCTAAACATTAGGTAAATTTTACCCTATGTTTAATTAATGACACGTAATAAAACCATATGGGAGAGTGGAGGTATAATTCCACACACTTTTAACCTCAGTTTTACCTACAGACTGGCGATCAGCTCCACGTCTGGGCCATTCAACACGCTGAAGAGGGCCCTCTTTGCCTAATGAATAAGAAATTGGGTTAGATCCAGACATAATTCGGACACTTTGAAGAACAGAATATATCATTTTCCTTGCTGTGACTCTTGATACGATGGCAAGCAGCATGTGGTCTGTAAAATACTGTGTGAAGCAGCAAAACATGGATCAACTGAGGACCTTTAGTAGATGTACAGGTTGTTCTTCAGAGTCATAATTTGGAAGCCAGCACCAGTACTGTCTCAATAGCAAATGGCAAAATAAAGGCAGGTATTATGCACCATGCATTGGAACATCTGAGGCCTGCAGAGAGAGATGACCCAGTTTCGTGCTTTCGGTGGTGCACATACGCGTTTGACGTCAGCTACAGAGGGGCATGATTCGTTAAGTGGCGGAACTATCGGTAGGGTGCTTATACCGTAACGGACACTGGATTGCTGATCCAATAGTGTCTGCCAGGTACACCTACAGATTTACAAACACAGACTGCAGATAACGAACGCTAGTTCCAGGGCCCCAAAGTAACTACAAGCCTACATTATTTTAGGCTTTTGTTTTCGAATCCCAGCGAATGCTTTAGTATTGCCGAATAAATTGCTCTGGGGAAGAATTTCCTCTCAGTGCTTTTTTTTTTCTGTTGATGCCTGTTATGAGAGTTGGAGCGGCTAGGGCGTGAATGCACTGCTGTGGATGAGAATGCGTTGTGCAATTGCTGCTTCTCCATACAGCTACATGTCTTCTTCAGTAAATGATCAGTCACCATTCGTTGGAAAACACCGTCCATAGGAAGACCGGACTACTAGGAAATGTTACAGTGTGTTTGAGCTGAAGATCAGAATTTGTGGCGGTCTCAGATTAAATGACAGCTCATTGCGCACCCAGATGTAATTTTCTCTTCATGTAGCATACAGACAACACTGAGGTAAACATTATGCCTAGTCTATGGTACTATATATTTATTTTTGTTTTTGTCAAATGGAAATGGATTTCGTATTAGAATCTTGTGCTGTTCAAATTCTTTCAGTGAGTACAGCTCCGTCTACTTGCGAATTAGACAAAGTAAAGAAAATAACTCGTAAGGTAAAGTTAAAACCAGATTAAGTTTGAGGAATATTTTGCATTCATTCAGTTCAGAATCTTGAGCCTTACTGTCCTCCAACTGGGCAACTAAATTTTTACGTGTGAGTTTAATTTAATTTGCGTTGGGTATGAAACTATTTTCTGATTCTGGGAGAAGAACAAAGATTGAGGGCCTTCGACAAAAATCTTGAGAGAACCTAACCTAGGGAGAAGTATATTATGCTGGAATAAATAAAGCATTGTGGAACGTTTTGACTGGTAGGTGTCCTAAATATTATTAGGAGAGTATAATTCATGAGCATGTGATCAACTAGGCGTACGGCACGAACAAAATAAGCGGAGAAAAGCACATAATGTATTGTTTGAAAACCCGAGGAGAAGGGAACTTTTAGAAATCCTACCAGCAAAGAGCTGTACTTGAAACACGCGGGGTATGCAGGTGCTGGAGTCAGCTCAGTAACGATAGAGTCAGTTCTTGCGATTTTCGAAGTGTGATTATGAACCGTCACTTTCCAGAAGGGTGGGGGGGGGGGTTATTTTATTTGAACATGCCCGACTATTTTTTATAATAAAACCAACTAGATGCACTAATTTCTCAAATTTATTTTTGGAATGAAACTCTACATGTTTCGGACAGTTCCTCTGTCAATCATCAGGAGTTTTTTTACTGTACACAGAGCAATAGTATATGTCATACAGGTTTGCTGAGAGCAATCTGTATGACATATACCATTGCTGTGTGTTGGTTCTATTATAAGAATTTATCACGATGCACGGTCATCTGAACTTCAAAATGCCGGACTAATCAACTGCCGAAGGGATCATTTGAGCCACCAGAACCGAGAGCACACCCCTGGTATCAATGGAAACTATGAAGAGCATGTCAAACAGTTGTGCAGTTACCCTTTGTGTTTGCGTGCTCCGGGTCGAGTGTCTCGCTAATCAGATATCGGCATATGGTTACATTTATAAGGCAATATTACGTCACGTTGACCCTTCACTTATCTGCTGCAGTCAATACTGCCACTATAAATTAAACTGGCATTTTGATAAGATCACGTGAATTTAGAGGAATAGGAAAAAGGTCTAAGGCAAAGAGTGCCTTTATTTCACATCTAGAGCGATGCTGAATACATGCGCGTCAAACTGTTATTTGGGTCCTACATTGCCAGTCCGTGCTAACAATCTCCAAATTAAGGACGATATCCTGTATATTGAAAAGCATAGATTGTTACAGCAGAATAGTTTGCATGTTTTCTGAGCGAAAAATATTTGGATCCAAAATAGAACTTCATAATTACAATAAGTAATCAAATATTATCACAGAAATGAGAACGAATGTGATGGGAGGGACGTGTAGTATGCAGAGTGAGATAAAAATTTAAGTTGACTTTACTGAAGGAAAAAGACCTTCTGAGGTCAAGACGTAGAAGAGAAGATATATTTACAATTTATCTTAATGTGGATTGGATTGAACTGGCTGAAGGCAGGCCCTTCACACGAAAATAATTTCCGTTCCTTATGTAGCCAGGCTTTCACTCCTGTCCAGGACTACATACATTTCACAGGTAAGCCTCGGCCTTACAGGTGGTCTCTTTCGTTCAGGGTGCCTTATCAAAACCCTGTAAACATTACTGTTCTGTACGTAGACGCCATATCTTTGCCCATCTTATCCTTCTGTTTTGATTACCTGAATAACACTCGGTGACAAAATTCACGAAGCCCTTTATTATTTCACTTTCCCCTATCTTCCTTTAAATCCAGCTCTGGACAGTCTTCCTCAGCACCCTATTTTCAACACGTTCAACTCATATTTTATTCCTTTAATGTTTGAGACCAAGTTTCACACCCATCTATCACAGCAAGCAAAGTTACAGTTCTGTTTATTTTGATCCTTGTACTTTGATAACAGTGGCGAAGATTAGGGATTCTGTACCGAAAGTTAGCAGGTATTCCCTGAACGTAATCTATCTGCTCTTAATACCTTCATGCATGAAATTTGATTTTGTTGATGCCCTCTCTAGATTTTCAAAGGATTTGTTTACTATCATTACGTAGCGAGTGTTTTCTGCGTTCAGCTTTACCAGATATACACATATAGCCTCGGTAGACTTCTGCCTATTCACTTCTAGACCCTTATCTGTAATAGAAAGTAACCCAGGTTTTGCATTAGAAAGCCATTCACAGATATTTAATCTTATTTTGCGTATTCTGTCGATGGCAAATCCATGTTAATGCGTCAGAATATTATTGTTACTCAGAACGTCACCTGAGCGCAAAGGAGAGAAAGCTCATAATGGTACATGGGGGCCATGATTTTTTTTAAGAGCAGCCAACGTAAATGTTGAGGCACATGAAAATTGCCTTCATGTATTTTTATTTGCCCCTGCATATAAAGTTCGACTCTACATTATCTGATCTTGTTTAAAGTATACCTTTGTGGCTGTGTGAGAGGTCGTAATTTGCAGACGCTGGGTCTCCCGGAAGACATGCAAATTTTCGGCTTTATGCAAATTTCAAACTCACGGTCAAATCCTCAGAGAGACGGAGGTAGGCTGGCAGCTTGTAGACACTTACTCAGTATACATGTACATCAGAGATAATAATATTTCTTACTTTCTGAGTTGGTACGCCTAGTGCGGCAGCCTTTCCTTGCCAAGTATCTGGGTTGAAAACACTTGATATTTAAAAGAGATAATAATATAAACAGCAGATTAGTTGCAACAATGATAATTTTTTTAACAGTTTCAATCAGCTCAACATGTTTCGGGCGATAAGTTCGCCCATCCTCAGGGGCACTAGACTGTGTTTACAGCTTGTGGTATAATGTACCGACGATGCTGCCTGAATAACGGCTTATTAATGATTTCAATCAGCTCAACATGTTTCGGGCGATGATTTCGCCCATCCTCAGGAGCACTAGACTGTGTTTACAGCTTGTGGTATAATGCACTGTAAGAATGGATTATATAATTAGTAGTATAAAATCAAGCGAACAGTTGTCATAATACAAGTAGTTAAAATAATAATAAGCGTCAATTGTAACAATTTCACTGACATAAAATTCATGATGTAGTAAAATCGTAATAAAATTAATTATATACGTCAGCACTACATTTTTATTTATACATAAGGCTACATGTTTCGACCTATCAGTCGATCATCTTCAGGCCTACATAGAAGACTAAGTCATCGGTGCTGTGTGCACATTGGGATATCAGTATCTTTAAATTAATAAAATGCACAAAATCTGGTAAGTCTTTCCTCAGCAAAAAAACTTACCAGATTGTATGTATTTTATTACTGTAAACACATTGGGATCCCAATGTGCACACAGCACCGATGACTAAGTCTGCTATGTAGGCCTGAAGATGACCGACTGATGGGTCGAAACATGTAGCCTATGTATAAATACAAAGGTAGTGCTGACGTATGTAATTAACTGTATTATACATTCACTCTAGCACTTCGTGATGCCTTCTTTTAAGGAAAATTAAGTTAAACGGTAATTGTTTTTGTCAAGTTAAAATGCGATTTAAAGGAGACTGTGATTAGAAATAATTCGAAGAGAGTTTAAAGCCTTCAGCAAAGACTCGCTATTTTAGCCATTGAATAGGTTCCGAAGTTTCGAAAAATCATGTTGCCTTTATCTTCAGGAACAAGCAGTCCGATATCTGTTTTCTTGGACTGATTGATTCCTCGACATATCGGGTGTTGCTTACTCAAGGGCACTACGTCACAGTCCTCGAAAAATAAATATCCTGTGCCATCCTTAAATCTCGCGATACGGAAGAAATTTTATTAAAACGAATCGAGATAAGCAATTTGCAGAATAAAGGGTGAGTGATAACTGAAGAATAAAATGCAACTAGATTCCACTTATTACTTTATTATGCTTATGTTAGGCCAACATGTTTCGGGAACCATTATGCCCATCATCAGGGGCTCACGACGATAGCGTCGGTTGCCACATAGGCTGTCTGGTTCTGGAGTTGCTGCTGGTTGGAGATTAAGTGCAGGCAGGATTGGATGAGTGTCCGGACCGAAACCTTCGGTCCGGACACACTTATCAGAAATGAAGCTGAAAATGTTTTAAAAGACAACACTAATAATAAGAGAATTATATATAATTAAACAAATTAATGAAAACAATAAAAGGAGTTACGTAATGATGGGAACATTTTTTTAATGTTCGTGGGACCGTGCATAGCAATTCTACGTGAATAAACTTCCAACAAGATGCAACTATACACAGTGTATTTATCTCAGTATTTAACCAACTTGATGCACAAAATTTGTTTCACATTAAGTTTCATTTCATGCTTCTACATGTTTCGAGCACCATGTGCTCATCATCAGGAGGTCAAAATTGCATTACACAGCCTCTGGTATCATCACACTGAAACAATTGAGTGGTCTAAAATTACAGTTCCCGGGTGTCAAGAACGGCCGGGACGTGATGCTGACCCCTCACCCCCTTCTAGTGCCGTGGTCAAGAAAGAGTAGAGCTATACCTCTACTTCCCCTAAGGGCCGTACGGCCTGTACAGAGCCTCAGTGCCTGTACAAGGGTGCACTTTGCATTACTTTTATGTTAGCTACAGAATGGAATCCCTAATGATAGCACATATGACGTGCCGTAACATATAAAAGACTTTAACGTCTGAAATGTATACATTTTGGTGCATGTAAAGTTGGTTCGGTAAATTAATTTCTACATAATTCACGATACACAAGATATTAATATTCTCTGTTAAAACTACTTAAAATGTCTTGGGTTACACATAAAATAAGTAACCCTTAAATTTGTACTTCTGAACATTTTATCTATAGATAGAAATAAATTGGCAAAGGACTCCCTTTGTTTGATTAAGTACCACGCCATAATGTTGTGTGTAACAGGAGGGTTCAAATCCACCTATTCTTAAAGTACTGATTTTAGTGGTCAGATTTACCCCTAGAGAAAGAGCCTACGTTATTCATTGTATAGGAGTTGGGGTGGGCAACACAGCCATTCTGACTGAGCTAATTAATAGAATAATTTTTATTCGTGTAGGGAACTGAACTCAGGTCGCAGAAACCGTAGCCTAATTACATACTTGACAATCTATTCCATTTTCTGAGGCCCTAGGGCATGAGACAGGAAGATGAACATGGCTTGGTAAACACACGATGTATTCCATTACATGAGTCAGTCCCTTGCCTAGCAGTAAAGCTGTCAGTGCGCCATGACCAGCTGAACGGGGACCCAACTTAAAGGTGCCACAACTTCAACGGGACGTGGACTTTGACAGCGGTCGACAAGGACTCAGGATGCATGAACTGATGATGGCGGCAAAGCCCTTTTCATAACCCTTGGTACAGACTACTTTGATCTCGTAGCTGTAAAGTTCAGAAGGAGCGACTCGTAGCGCAGTAACACTGACCAGCCTCGTGCTACATGCGGCAGAAGCGGAAAGTTATGTGTCTAGACAGCGCCAGTCGGTAAGGCACGGGGAGCTAAAACAGCTGTACATTTGTGTCTTATTTAGTTGTCTTCCATGTAACGTCGCTTTTGGTAACTCAGGTCGGATGGCAGAGAATAATAATTTGGGAAAGGACGTTGAAAGACGCGGTCGTGCCATGTTTTAAAACGACGTGTCACAATATGCCTGGAGCGAGGGGGGAAAAACGACAAAATAAGAGCCAGTGTTCAGACTGGGATTCGAATTGCGGAATTCTGAATATAAGTCAGAAGCGTTACCGCTTGAGTTAGCTTACTCGATGCCAGTAGACCTATATATATATATATATATATATTCCCACTCTGCCTTCTCTCTTCTTCTTCTTCTTCTTCTTCTTCTTCATTTTACTCAGTCTCCAGTAGGCTAACAACCAGTTTCCACGTCTTGTCAAGAGCTCTAACATCATATTTTCATACTATTCAACTGCTCTCCTCTGTGAAACGTTAGTGCACGATATTAGTACTATCACAGCTCAGCCAGCCCCATGTCTGATATCTGTTAATAACAGACTGGAATATTGTTCCGAAGAATTGATTTTAGGATTCTTTCAAGCAAACATACGAAGATTTATAGCCATTGTCTTAATGTTTCAATTTGTGGCCCTTTAAGCTGTTAATATTTGGATAATTATTTTAGAAGTCTGTATGAAGTGAAATGGGTAAATGTAAAATACTGCGCGATACGTCCCTTATTTATGGCTTCAGAGTTATGGACTGCAGTTACCAGGCAGCTAAATCAGTGCCACTTACTCCCCTGAGGGGTTAGAGATTGAACGTACACATTGCGAATACGTTACGTACATACATTAAAAACTGAAACTCTTTAAGGCTCTGCGATATGAAACATGATATATACAGCACTTCAGACAGTACATAATTTATTATTATTTAGCTTAACGTTAGTCTGTTTCCAGGGATAAAAACGAAGCTGACATAATGTTGCTGAGCTGCTTCCTACAACATTAATAGGTGTCTTAAGCTGGCTGACTGGACTAGACAATAAATCTTCTTCTTTGTAAGAAAGGAGCACTTCATGTGCAAGTTTTGTAAGAATAAGTTTTCCAATTCTGTCTTATGGACGTGTAAATTGTCTCTTGTTTCGTGAGAAGAGCGTGAGATACACTTGTCTGGAGACCCAGTCTTCTGGTAGACAACTGGACAATAATTGGTTATTTTGACGTTTTGCTGACCGTGCATCTCAGTATATTTATCTCAGTATATAACCAACTTGATGCACAAAATTTGTTTCACAATAAGTTTTATTTCCTGCCTCTACATGTTTCGAGCACATGTGCTCATCACCAGGAGGTCAAAATTGCATTACACAGCCTCTGGTATCATCACATCTATAGGTGTGATGATACCAGAGGCTGTGTAATTCAATTTTGACCTCCTGGTGATGAGCACATGTACTCGAAACATGTAGAGGCAGGAAATAAAACTTATTGTGAAACAAATTTTGTGCATAAAGTTGGTTAAATACTGAGATAAATAATTGGTTAGTTCCCTTGTAGGGGTATGTAAATTATTTGTTGCATGCGGAGTAGAAAATGAATTACAAATTCCCGAAAGTAAAGTGCTCGGGAAATTCCAGGACCTAATAAAGGTAAAGTAGGTGGACGTTATGGATATTATATAAGGGAAGTTGTCTGATCTATACGCTCACAGGTTACCTAGGATTTGTTTTTAGGTTAGTGAAATGAGGGACGGTGGAAAGAACTGAATATGCGGAACAGTGGCGTAGTTAGGTTTTTTTTGCACACGGGGCGAGTATACCTAACCCTTGTCCTTAGCCCCATTTGCTTGACACCTTTTGCTTTAACGTCCCTTGCCAATATACACCAATTCTTAATATAGGTCCTGTCATTTTTCTCTTTAACTCGTTTGACTGGCTGCGCTCTGTTGTGCTACACCCTACCTATTCCGTTATTCCGTATAGGAATATTTTCGATTTACCCCTTTTTTATTCAGCTCCACTTTGTGCGGAAGACAATTACTAACTTCCTTTTATTTGACTTGAATTTATGAGTAGAAAATGAATTTTACTCCTTTAAATATTTGTTTTACTGCCAGTGGTTTCAACTATTTTGACACCCCTTCTGCTGTGCCGCCAGGGGTGGTTGAACCACTTTCCGCCTCCTAGCTACTACCCTTCATTTTGCTGAGCTGGGAGTCCAAGCTGTCCCTAACCAACAGATTACTTATATACGACATCATACTAAAACCCATTTGGACGTACGGTGCAACATTATGGGGAACAGCATCCCAATCAAACATCGAAATATTACAAAGACTACAGAACAAAATTCTCAGGATGGCGACCGACGCACCGTGGTACATACCCAACCATATGCTACACAATGATCTTCAAATACCAACTATAAGAGAAGAAATCACATGGCTTAGTACAAACTATAAAGCCAAAATAGAGGCGCACTCAAATAAACTCACGACCTCCCTTCTCGAGAAGCAAGGCCCAGACAGACTACGCCGTTACTCTCCGTTCGATCTGCCTCACAGATTCATAACTTAAAAGTTCCTGTTAACTAAGGGTATTCACTGGAATACCCCTCAACATGTCTCTGTACCTGACTGTTGTACTAATTTCTCCACACATGTACTAAAGGTCTACTACAGACCGAGAGTATAAATAAAGGGGTTTAAAAAAACGGGAGCCCAAGATATACGTAAACAATTATAGTGGAGATGTCTGTGGTGTAAGGTGGAATGGGACAGTTGAGAAGAAGTTAAAAGAATGCATTAAAATTTATCTAACGGAGACGTGTTGCGAGAATAGGAGATGGATTTAGCTGGCTCAGGACCTTGTTTATTGGCGGCATTTGGTGTTAAATTATGCGCTATCTAACCCTTAGTACCGATTTGTTGTCGAAATTAGCAAACTCTGAATAAAAATTTGTAAATATTTTTCTATTAGCTTTACCACATGTTCCGTTTAGTCGGGAAGAACTCGAGAATGGTTGTACGGGTTTTCTCGCAAGCTGATTCTGGAGAAGTTTAATAATTTCGTCCAAATATTCCGCTTTTATTTAAATTCACTCAATATTAGCCGACATATGACATAAACCAATAAATGCGCTTCCGTACGGATCTCAAACCTAAACTGCTCAATATATATTCCCCAAAAGTCTTACGGTTGTGGAGGAAAATTAAACAAAGTTACTGGAATTGTCACAAACGTTACAGGCCCATGTGTTTTCTGACTTGAATTGTACCCATATTCACCACGTAACATTCAAGACTTGATAATGCACAGGTACACGTAACGTCATATGTCAGAAAAATAGATCTATTCAGCTTCTCATATCCACGCTTGAAAGAAACGGCTTTATTTTGGAAGCAAAGGGATTTTTCGGAACCGGTCAGGAACAGAAAAATGAGATTAGAGAAATGTAGGCAGCTCGAAGGGAGACAATGCGATGGGCAAAGAAAGAAAACACGGAACCATAATGGATTTGAGCGAGATAGTCCGATGTATTAAATGACCGAGTGTAATGTTTCAGCACGTTTATGACGCGAGATTTCGAAAAAATGAAGTCGGGTACTGGCCATGTATACATCATTACCGACAGTATTCGGGCATATCTGCTAGAGGGTACTGAAATTTTTCTAGAGTCATGTGCACATAATTCTTAATGAAAACAGTCTGTAGTAGTCCGTCCTCTTGTGTGGCTTAGAGCAACTGCATTAGCTTTGGCTATATGAACGATGATTCCAGTGGAATTTTCACAAGTAGAGCCTCTGTCAGAAGACATTTCTTTCTTCTAAGTTTATTTAACGATGCTGTGCAAACTATGGGCTGTGTGTCGCCTCAGGAGGCAAGCAGCAGGAGTGTTGTGAAAGATGAGTTTGGAAAACGTTGGAGGAAGGGATACTGAAAAAATTTCGAAAGAAAATAGCAGAATAAGTGGGGAGTATCAGCCTAATAGAGAAAACTCACCAAAAGGGAGATACATAATTTAAAATCTTCAAAGAATAATCTGAGGGGGAAAAAATTAACCCTTTAAAGACGAAGCGCAGACTGCTTTATTTAAAGACCCAGTCCGTACCGCGCTGTAAACACTTTTCATCTCGGTTATAAAAACCAATCAGTTTATGCTGTAAGTGGCACAGTCGCTGTTTGTTCTCTGATAAATACGAAACACATAAATACAGTGTGGGCAGAGAGTACAGTTGTTGAATGTTAAACTGATGGTGCATCACGTAACCAGTAGGCTGTAAAAGTTAACAGAAAGATAACATTAACCCTCTAAAGACGAAGCGCAGACAGCTTTATTTAAAGCCCCAGTCCGGACCGCGCTGTAAACACTTTTCATCTCGGTTATAAAAACCAATCAGTTTATGCTGTAAGTGGCACAAATCGCTGTTTGTTCTCTGATAAATACAAAACACATAAATACAGTGTGGGCAGAGCGTACATTTGTTGGAATGTTAAACTGGTGGTGCATCACTTGACCAGTAGGCTATAAAATTGAGGGGGTGGGGTACGTCAAAACACAACTGTCTTGTATCCTACTTTATTATGCTGACGACGACACGTTTCGGTCTCTGTGGGCCATCTTCAGGTCACAAAAATGTATATAGAGGAAAACATATTTGTGACCTGAAGATGGCCCACAGTGACCGAAACATGTCGTCGTCAGCATAATAAATAGGATACAAGACAGTTATGTTTTGACTACCCCACCCCCTACCTAATTGCTTGTAACGCAACGGGGATGTTGCACCTAAAGGCCTTAAAAGGTTAAGAAGAATGAGATGGTCTAGGCGAGAAATGCAAGCGAAAAATTATATGAAGAATCTGGATCGAAGGGGCCGTTTTGTGAGTTGTGGTTGTAAATGACTGAATAATATTAAAAGGGTATTAGAGAAATAGGAGATGAGCATGAAATAATGTGAAATGCCAACTAGATGCAACGAGGTAATTTTATTGATGTGTTCTTAGCTCGACATGTTTCGGGTACATACGCCCATCATCAGGAGCATTAGATGTTGAGTTGCAGCATACGGTTTTCTGCACCGAGTTTTTGGATGGGTGGTGGTCTTGAGAGCCGCTGCGTA